>Ga0099824_1000317_pt1 | contig 52003 bp, 18 predicted proteins | sample SiratrowhiteBW_FD_76837 | JGI IMG/M metagenome (GOLD analysis project Ga0099824, IMG submission 76837) | Root nodule microbial communities of legume samples collected from California, USA - Siratro white BW | ecosystem: Host-associated > Plants > Roots > Nodule | place: USA: California... | reverse complement strand
TATATATATATATATATATATATATATATATATATATATATATATATATATATATATATATGTTGAAATTTGCATCTAAGATATATGCATCTAAGTTTTAATTTATTAGAGTAATATAAGATTATCATTTACTTTAACTTTTGTCAAAGGTTTTCCAGCCAGCAAAGTAATCATGGTTGCTTTCTTTCAATATCTATATGTCAAGTATTTAAAACTTCAAACTCACATAACCCAAATTGTATTTTACTTCACAGTTAAACCATATGAATTTGAGATATCATTTCATTTTTAGGCTCTATTGAATTTGGAAGAAATGAAGAATAGATGAAAACAAGAGAAAGGAATTCGAAAGAATGAAGAATAGATGAAAATAAGAGAAAAGAAGACTAAGAGCGGAGGTAAAAAGATTTTAGATGATTTGATTTGATATAGTATAATATTTTTATATTAATATATTAAAAATATAATTTGTAAAATAAAATTTTAAAATTATTTTAGAATAATTTCATTTACTTAATATATTATTTTAATATTTTTTTACTTCAATTTACTTATTTTATTATAAAAAAGCATAGAAATGATAATTAATTATATAAAACATATAATCTATTATCTTTTGAAGTATACAACATTTCTTTACCAAAAGTTTTACATGTGCAGTCTTTTTAACTTTCCATACTTTTTTAATTTTTAAATTCTGGAAATCTACACTTTCTCTTCCAAACTAAACAAAAAGAATGTGACAAAAATAAACAAAGTGAATATCAGTTTATATTTATTTTTCACTAGTAACGGAGTTCCAACTTCTAGGGACAAACTATTCCTTAAAGCAATAAAACCTAGGACCAATTAAACATAATTAAAGTTCATATGATTTCTTAATAATAAAGATAACATTTAAAGATCAATAGAAACAATTAAAATTCAGAGTACTTAATTTTGAAAACGGTAAAATTGAAAAAATCAAAATAATTAGAATGAATTAAAGATTAAACTATTTTTATAAAATTTAAGGGAGTCAAACATTCAATTTAATAATGTAGGAATAACTTTTCTCATTATAGACCAAATACTTTTAAAACACAAAAAATACTTACTCGAAATTTAGCCTGGTAAAAATAATAAACTACAAACTTCTTCATGATTTCTTCTGCTCTGAGAAACAAAATGTATATTTCCCCTTAAAAACAAAAAGTAAAATACACCTTCTCAGCATCTCAATAGACATTTCCCAGCCCAAATTTTCCTGATTTTGTGTTTTCCAGTAAAATTCCTTAATTTGGTCGTTGCCCAACAAAATTTCACGCAAAAAAATATTATCACCGAAATTTTCCAAATGAAATGGAACTACATATTCAGCATGAAGAAGAAAAGTGTGTTGAAGTGGGTAGTGGCACAATAATTTAAGGAGGTTTCATGCATAAACCTTGTGCAGTCCAATGTTAAGATCTGATGATATGGAAATGACAAGAGGAATGGACTGAAGCCACATGGCTCTGAAGACTCGTTTCTGATGTGCTCTTATAGATTGGGAAGGCTTGTGAGCAGTATACCTTATATCAAATATGTGAATCACAGGATCTGCAGAACCAGATGTTATATATAGTCCATCAGGAGACCAAGACTGATTTATCAGAGCTGACTGAGAATCACTGCTTTCTTGCTTCCATCCAAAAGCATGAAGTTCTGTATTCCTCAATCTAATATCATACAACCGAAGCTGCTTCTCATGGGTCCTAATACAAATAAAAAATAGTTAATGCAAAGAACACCAATAAATGAAAAAAAATAAATAAATAAAAATTGGGTGGTTGAAAACCACACTCTCTGGGGTGGGAGTTTCGGGTTGGGAGAACTAAACCTCAATCGTTCATTTGTGTTAAGTGTGCATTCACAACATAATAAATGAGAATAGTTTTATTGAACTTTAGCAAACAAAGTAATAATGCAAGGAAATTCATCTGGGGTTCAGACTTTCAGACCACTTATATCACTGTTTTCAAATGAACATAATTTTCCCTAAAACCAAACATTCAGGACTCAAGACAGACAAAAAATTGAAATTTTAGGAATGTTATGAACTCTGCACAATAGAGAAAAGCTTGAAGTGGAAACTAAAGAAACCAGTCAATGTATCGGAGACTTAAAAAAGCAGCAATTTACCCTGTTTGAACCATGAATAAATTGAGATCGCATGGATTGGGCAGGACACTCATGCATTTGCTATCAACCTGATGCTTGAAATCTGCTCTTCCGACACGAACATCATACCCAAATATTCTCCTATCTGCACCAACAGATAACACCATCTGCTTATGCTGCAGACCAGCAACTCCCATGACAGCAGATGAGTGGAGATTCCTATGCAACGCCTTTGGTTTCCACTTCTCACCCTCCTGCTCACTCCAAAGTACAACAGCATGGTCACTTCCACCAGTTACAAAACATGTATTTTCCCATGGCATAAAAACAATGCCATTGATAATTCCCTTTACATGAGGCTTGTCCTCTAAGAACTTTACACGTTCTCCCTGCCAGTTACATAAGTTTGGCATGTATCAATAGCAATAAAAAAATACCCAAACACAGTTTTACTTTTATGCCAGGATATTTGTGTTAAAAGTCTTACCCCTTGTTGTCCTTTATTCAGATTTGTAATTGATACTTGAGAGTCGCCACCATCAGCACTGTATACTGCAAATAGACTGTTTCCTTCAGGGTGCCAAACTAAATCTTCTGGCCATCTCCTATGCTTTTGGGATGCACAATCAGTGGTGCTAAGACGAGAGGCTCCTGCTCTACAAGATTAAAGATGGAGAGAAAGATAACTTAAATTAGATAACATGGTTATGTCATTAAAACACTTTGAAGTTACATAACAGAAACTGAGACAGATACTGCCAACGGTAGAAGAAAGAATCATCAAATGGTCAAGTTTACAGTTAAATGGGAAGAAAGACAAGAGATAACAGAAGAGAATGATGAAATTTAAGAAATATTTTGAAGTTCAGAATCATAAGTTTTCCACTACAAACTTGATACAGTAACAGACAGCAGTAGATGGATTGAGACATCATAGGAATTATAGATTGATAAGTTTTAGGAAACAGATAAGTATTAGGAAAACTCCACCTTTTAAATATATGTTTGGTTTAAGTCTATATAATCAATATCATCACATCACAAAATAAAAGAATAAAATCTCTCGAAAGTACCACTAGAAAGATAAATAAGGACATACCCCTTAGCCTGAATTTGCCAGAAGTTGACCATTCCATCCAGAGCACTGCATTAATTCCCAATAGGTTGCATATGTCAGGTTTGAAGGAATATATATCAATGTTGTATCACCAAGAACATATCTTACATAAGAGAGAAATTCAAGCTGAAGTCAACAAAAACTGACTCAAGTTACACAGTCAGTTCTTATCTTGAACCACTAAAGATCATATAAGAAAAAGTACAGCCTTTACCAGTGTTTTAAATCTTGCTGGTTCCAAAACTGCTATACTGGGATAGCCACTACAACAACTGTGGAAGATAAAGCTAGTAGAAGATAATGATAAGAACAACAAATAGAAACCCTCAGATAATGATAAGCTATACATAAATCTGCCTCTCCAGTTATCCTAAACATTAATATCCTAGAAATGGTAATAGAAACAGTTTCCAACAGTGGTAAATATAAAACTGGTGAATTGGAATAGACTTTAAATACTAGTGAAGACCCATGTCCAACACTCCCCTCAAGATAAAATTCACATTTCACTAAAAAGAACATTCTAATAGAAATAAATAAAAACATAAAAGCTGATATCCATGAAACAATGGTTGGGACTGGAAAACTGAAAAAGATTATTCAGTACCATAATGCACGACATCAAGAGTATAACAGCATATAGAACCAGAAATTTTATTATAAGAGAAAACCAAAAGAGCAGGACTGAACCCACTGATACCATATGGTAGATAATGATAGAGATATCGGTGAACTACAACTGTGCCACTACAGAACTATTTATACCGCATTTTACAAGATAATTTATTATTATAATCATTAATAAACTAATCTTTCCTGTAAGGGTCCAATCCAATCTAATGGAGATGCCCCATTGTTTTTTAACATTTAAAGGCCACAGGGACACTAACTTGAATCTCAGAAATTAGAAGACCATTAAATTCTCTCATCCTCACTTGTAGAGTAGATTATTACACCTTTTAAGCTGACCCACTCCCAACATTAAAAGCCTAGTTATCCATCAATTTGCAATTTAAAAATTTAGGGTATCAGTTGATAACATTTGACCCTATACCTGCTGTAGCCAAAAACTGAGAAAAGAAAAGAAATACTGATTCGTGAAACATATTGCTAAAAGGAAGTCTTTTTCTAAAAGATAAATAAATGAAATGATTCTATTACCTGGTCACAAAAAGCTGATCATTCACAGGGCACAAAGCAATACTCCTCAATTTCCTCTTGTGTTGACTTGAGATGTGGTTGCTTGTTTGACAGTGTACTAAGGTTGGTGATGAACTGTTGCGTATTAAAGGAATCAATTCCTTGTGTTCTTTTTGTTCTGGAAAGCAGAAAAATCTCATGAAGCTTAATTGCGAGCAAAAGCAATCTTGAAATGAAAAGGACAACAATAAGCCAATAACACCTTAAATATGCTGAAGGATTAGCCAAATCTACACGCTATCCTATAAATGAATAACTTACCAAATTTCCTTTTTGTCCCTTTGTCCTTGATTTCAGGTGTTTGCTTCTCAGAAGACATTCTATGACTATGGGAGTTGTCAGATTTTGCCCTAGAGCTGTCACCTGTGACAGGAGTGGCTTCAGAACTTACTGAAGCTTTTGAAGAAGGCTTTGGCAACAACACAGGTTGTGAAATCTTTGGATTCACTGAAGGAATAAGAAGTTCTGGTTTAGATTGATGTCGGTTTTTGATAGAACCTTCATTTCTATCAATGGGACTGTTTGATCTGCGCTCTGTCTTCACAGCTTTAATTCCATTATCTAAGGTATTTCGGGATGACAATGTAGTAGTCTGACCTCGAAGGCGAGCCAATTTGGATTCAGAGTCTTGCAACCTTTTCTCCGCTTCATCAAGCTGCACATGTTTCCGAAACATAAAATCAGCTGATAGTTATCCATGCAAATATTTTATCAAAAAGTTTGGTACAGGTTATATATATTTGACAAATACAGCAAAAACAAAGACATAAAAGTTTCTAGCAGCAACACCAACAACTAGGAACCAGGCACCACAAGAACCATTCTAAGAATAATGAAATTCACCAAGGTTCATAAATAGGGTTCTGCTGCAGATTACACTGAAAAAATAGAACCAAAATACAATCTCTCAAACAAATTGGAAAAAAAAAAAAGTACGCAATACAACCACATTGAGAAACATTACTAAGCAAGACAGATTGCACACACAACTCAACTTCTCCCAAAGCAAAAGCCAGTTTCTTTGGTGATAAATGTTAATGAAAATTTGGAAATCAATTCACTACAACCAAAGTAGTTACAGTGAAACTAATAAATAGAGTAAAAACCTTGTTTTGTGGTGAGAACAGTTGGTATAATAAACCTAAATGTGGAAGCATAAGATTGAAGTAGGAAAAGACAAAATAGAAAGGGAAAAAGACAGGGAAGGGTTAAGGGTAAACCTGGGTTTTGTAATAAGCGATGCGGTGACGAAGGTTTTTGACTTCGTGGGTTCGGTGTTCGATCAAAGCGACCAATGCCTCTTCCTGTTCCTCTCTGCTCGTGCTGCCTCCGTTCTCCTCCTTTGATTCCATTCCGACATCACCTCTCGTATTTTGGGACACTAATACATTGGAGAAAACTACTACCGATGTTGTGTTCGGTGTCTTCTCTCTCTTCGCTTCCTCTGTCACTGGGTTAGTCTCATTGATTGTTATTCTTAGGATCATTTGATGTTTATATATATATATACTAGAAAAACACATATATTACATTTTTATTTCATAAAAAAATATAATTTTATGAATAATAATTAAAACATAAAAATAATACGGTTTAATAACATATATTTTTAAAAAATTATATAACTGTTATATTTTTTTTTCAAAAAGAAATTATTTATTTTATCAAATAAATAAATTACTTCTATTTATTATAGAGTAAAATTATTCAACTAAAAAATGATACCGACTGAATGACTAATAATGATATAGATAATTATTAGAATAGGAGATATTATTGTAGATAATTATAAAAATAAATATAAATACTTTTTATAATTTTTATACAGGTAGTTTTTATTTATTTTGTTGACGGTTTTTTCTATCATAAGTAGTTATTTTATTTTAAAAAATTATTATAAATCAAGAAGACCAATCTCCTTTATTAATTAATTAATTAGTTATACAATAATATAAAAATAACATTAAAATAATTATATAATAGTTATTTTTTAAAAATATTTAAATATTTTAAAATGAAAGATTATTCAATTATGTATTTTGTTAAATAAATAAATAAGTTATTTTTTTAATATAAAATAAAATTGTTCAATCAAAAGATAATATCAAATAATATTAATGATATAGATGATTATTAAAATAATATATATTATTATTGACAATTACAAAGATAAAGATAAATAATTTTTATAATTTTATTGTAGTTAGTTTTTATTTATTTTGTAAATAATTTTATATTATAAGCGGCTATTTTAGATTTAAAAAACAATTTGTTAAAAGAATATAATTGTATATATAAAAGACTGAATCCACTTTATTAATATATATATATATATATATATATATATATATATATATACTTAAATTATAATTTTTTTATTTTATATCTTACTTTTTATACTTTTTTAAATTATTTTTGTTCTTGATCTACTATATTATATGTATTTACAGGGTAAAGATCCAATTGATTAAAATAACTATAAAAATTATCTAAATTGAAATAATTAAATATTTAAAAAAATCAATTTTTCATATGACTTATTTTTATGTAAATAATCGTGTTTGAAATTCTTTCTATTCAAACATATATTAAGAACCAGAGATATTATCATTTTAACTAACCATATACTTGTATAATTTAGAATAAGATCAAATATTTTAAAGTTGACCTCAGAAGAAATTAATCTTATAGTATTCTTATATTAGTAATGATTAAAATTTTAATAATATTCTAGCAATTTCACAATAATAATTTAAGTTTAAACAAGGTCATTCAGTCATATCAATATTGTATTATTAATCTGATAGTAATAATTTAAATCTTAACAATATTTTATCAATTTCACAATAAAGATTCAAGTCTGAGCAAAGTATTCAGTCACATCAATATTGTAGTCATATCAGGTATCTTATCAATCTGACAGTAATGATTTAAATCTTAACAATATTCTATCAATTTCACAATAATGATTAAGTCTGAGCAAGACAATTCAATCACATCAATGTTGTAGTACTTTTCATTCTATAAATAGCATCTTCAACTTAAGAGAAAAGAACATCAATGTCTCACAGTATTGAAATCTTAACAATATTCTGTCAATTTCATAATAATGATTCAATTCTGAACAAAGTCATTCAGTCACATCAATGTTATAGTGACATCAAATCTTATCAATATGACAGTAATGATTTAAATCTTAACAATATTATGTCAATTTCACAATAATGATTTAAGTCTGAGCGAGATGATTCAGTCATATCAATGTTGTAGTACTTTTCAATCTAAAAATAGCATCTTCAATTTAAGAGAAAAGACATCAATTTTTACATCAATGTCTGAGAGTAATAATTGAAATCTTAACAATATTCTTTCAATTTTACAGTAATGATTCAGGTCTGAACAAGGTCATCCAGTCACATCAGTATTGTAGTTACATCAGGTATCTTATCAATCTAACAATAATGATTTAAATCTTAATAATATTTGACAATCACACAATAATGACTCAAGTCTGAGTAAGATCATTCAGTCACATCAATATTGTAGTACTTTTCACTCTATAAATAACATTTTCAGCTTAAGGAAAAAAATATATTTTCCATACTAGCTTCATCTCTAATTAGTTAAAAAAAATAAAATGAATTTTTTAATTTAGAAAAAATCATTATTTTTACAGAATAAATTGATCCAATTTTTTTTTTAAAGAATCAAACTAAATCATAAAAATACGATAAGTAATCAAAATTATAATTGAACTCTTTTTTTTATTTTAAAGTACAATTGAACTTAAATAGACAGAAGGAAGTATTGGATTGAGATTTCAATTTTTTTTTCTGGCATATAGCTTTTTATATGATGTATAAATATTACTCCTGTAAAATAATCTTATTAAACTGTTGGAATTTATTTTCAATTGTTTTTTTTTTTTCTGTCAGAAGTTAGTTTTTCTTTCTATAGAAAATAGTACCATCATGTTCTACTTTTTTTGAAAGTTGTTCAAACATGGAATCTCTTTATTATAATTTTTCACGCATTATATGTGTATCACCAAATAAAACAATGCTAAAAATGCATAAAAACGTTTGAATACATTCTTATTTTGCAAAGACTGCTTTGTGAATTGATTTCACTATATAAATAAGTTCCTACAAATTTTAAATCCTAAAATTTATAATTTTTAGTGTCAAATTTAAAAATAATAAATATTATTATATAAGATATGAGTTTGAAGGTTTTATGTTAACATTAATTGATACTCACTTGCATGCCAGAACCAAACTAATGTTAAGTATCAATTTGGGAGTGTAAAAACTAAAATTAAAATTAGAAACAATGAAGGGTGCAATTGTCCATCTTTGTTACTACTTTCACACTAATGTTAAGGAATTCTTAAATTAATTTATTTTTGAAATAAAAATATAATTAAAACCTGAGTTTTAAAACAAAAAACCAGCCTAAATTAAGAACTAACCTTGAAAACCTAAATACTAGTTATAGTTTTTAAAATTTTGAAATTTACAACTTAAAAAGATACCAAGGAGACTTTCCAAACAAGTTTTACCAGAATCATTTTGAATGTTTTATTTGAGTTTATGTGAAGTGATGATTGAGTCAGATTAGTCTATGTGAAATAAGTATTTTTAAGAAAATCATTTATTTGAAAAATATATCTAATTTGGTTTGTAGAAAAAAATAAAATTATTTATTAAATTTATAAATAAAAAACATAAATATACTTGTTTTATTTTTAGAAAAAATGAAATATGCATAAACAAACGGACTTCGTATCCATGTGCAATTATAAGACCCATTGAATTATTTTCTTATATATAAATGCCATACTTTTACTATATAATCTCATGATTGCCAATATTTATTTAGGAAAACTAATAAGATAATTTTTTAAAGGAGAAACTATTTCATAAATTCATACCTTATAAATTTGATAAAACCAATAGACTAATTAACAAACATAAAGTTAAATAAAAAATATAACTATATAAATTGTATTATATAATTAACATTTACAAAAATATAAATTGTATTGAAAAATATTTCTGGATTCTAGATTTGAATTAAATTATTAAATAAAAAGTTATTGTGTATAGAAATAAAGTGTGATTCAGTCATAGTCTTAAGATTTTGATGAGAAGGTAAAATTTATTTATCTAATTGATGAAATGATTGACCATTAATAGATAATCTTAGACTATCTGCTAGGGAATTGAAGGATGAGTAATTTTATGGGATAACATTTATTAATTATAGAAAAGAAAGAAAATATTTTTATTGAGTGATAGTGAAGATTGGAGAGACTTAACCCTATCATCTTTAATCTTTTACTCTACATTCAAGTGTAGATAAAAACATAAATTATTTTCTTTTACCTGATTTTAATTTTTGCACTTATCATTAGTTTATAAAATTGTTCTTAAATATGAACTTATTATAATTAAATTATTGTTATTGTTTTAATTGTTTAGGATTTAAGATTGATAAAAATATAAATTATTCTTTATTATTTTTAATTTCTACACATATCATCAATTTATGAAATATTTCTTAAATTTAAACTTATTATAATTATAATTATTGTTTAATATTATAGAAAGAATATAATTTTATTACTTATTACATTGGTGTTCTTTCCATCATTAACAAAAATAAGTTAATAGTTGGTCCACTATGAACCAAGATAAGATTATTTTGAAACTTTAAACTCTTCAAAGCTCAAGAGGATGACATGAATGCTTAATTTCAACAAAGTAAATTAAGAGAAGGGAGAAGTTATTATTATAGTAGAAAGAATAAATATTATTTTTATAAATTAGAAGATAAACTTTTTAATGTTATAATAGAGAGGATAAATTGCTATTAATTAATACGAGAAGAAGACACATATATAGTTACATTTACATGTTCTGAATGCTATGTAACATTCATTATCTTGACTCAATAAAATAATCAAATAGTTTTGCAAGCTAGGTATATTTTTTATTATTCCTTTCGGTTTTGGTGAAAAATTAGAGAAAAACCACATTAACTTGTGAAACAATAAAACACAACACAAAAATGTTACTTTGTTTATTATACTAATAATAATAATAGTAATAAATAATTAAAAGACAAAATAAAAAATAGTAATAATAAATAAAATCATCTTATCTTTTACTTACTTTTATCATTTTTTAATTGATCTAAATAATTTTATTTTACTTTCTAACCATCCAATCTAAACTTAACAGAAAAAATGACGTGTCACTGTTACGGTAAGAAAAGCCAAATATCTATATACAGAACATATCTCATTTCATGTAGTCTCGTTGCAGACAACGTGGTGCTGCTAGTCATGACTTGCGTACAAATAAATGCCAACGTGTCATTCTGAACATAGAATTGTACATATAGTTTTCTTCACCTAAACAGTCACTTTACATAGAAAAGAAGTATACATTTAACTTCATAATCATCAAACTTCAAAAGAATATATATAACCACAAACTTAACTTTTATAGAAATTCTTTTATCTAACTTCTTCAAAATTTAAGCAGATATATTGATTTAGTTTGAAAAAAAAAAAAAAACTGAATTTAAACAGTGTCTATGTATACTAAACTTTTTTTTTCCGACTCATGAATCTTTATTATCAAAGTAATTGCTACTTGCATGTAACTAAGGCTGAGTTAAGATTTTTCTAAGAACTGACGAAAGAATGCAGAAATAACAACCGAAACAGTAATATCCGAACTACTACCATCTAAGAATGTTCCATTTAAATGTGTTCCCTCAACAATCCATCGTATGGACAGCAAATCCCATAAGGACACCAATGCCTGGGAATATAGGGAAACAAAATTACATATGAACATTAGAGATAACAATGAAAATAAATCCAGCAAAGAACCCAAGAAACCCGCAATGATGCTTATTATCTCAAGGGAACTGCAAATTGTCACATTGTCCATTCACAGCTAGCCAAAATTTTAAGCTTCAGTTTAGCCATCCTCTAAATTTGTGAGATGATAGTGGTACTCCATGCAAAATTTTTAGGAAAATAACGAAAACACTACATTCAGTGGCTTCATTCTTGTTATGTACCTCAACATCCAAAAACTCTTTTGCAAGGCTCCTCTATAGGAAAAAATTGTGAGCCCCCCCTCCCTTTCCTACCAGCTCCAACTCCTCTCGCCCAATCGAACAAAAAGAAAATGTAAATATACAGTCTTGGGGTTGACATGACATGCAACATTGAACTGTTAGTGCATGAGGCAAATCAGTCAGAGTTTTTTGAAGAGATCGAAGATGATTCCATTCCATTCCCAGACTCTTCTCCACTTGCCAAAGATGAAGGATTCCCTTGGCTGCGATTCTCCTCACTACCATTTGCGCGAGATTTCCCAGGCCTCACTCTAATGTTGTTACCCAAGGGGAAAGGCTCCTGCAACGACAGATTAGATTAACATTAGCCTCGGGTATATCATATCAGCAGAAAAACCAGGTACCAAAACCCTTAGTGCAATTGGGTAGCAAGTTTGTTAAATGCACGTAATGCTAGAAACAGTCGCAAAAATAGATAGCATTTATAGCCATTAAAGTCATCATTGAAGTATTCCTTCAAAAAACTTTCTTGCCACACCCATGTTAACATTAATATCAGGCAATAAGTTTTGAAGTGAGAAAGCCCATAATTAACACTCAGTTTACTTGAATCAGCCACTAATATGTTAATGGAAACATCAGGAAAATAGTTACAACTAAAGAACAAGCTGATTTACCGGATCGCCAGCATTTGGGCCATCTGTATGGAAAAGAATAGGGCGGCAACGTTTATCCTCATTCATCAGGCTTGAATTTTGAAAATGAGCAATAAGGGCAGCTTTTCCTTGAATTCGGGCATATGCGAGTACTGCTACCTTTTCACTGTTGAACTTCTCCCATTTTTTCCCGTTAAAGGCCTGCACAATATTCCTTGTCTATTAAATATATAAATAGATAAACACAGAATTCATAACCAAGATAACTAAATCAAATTAGGATTACATAAGGATTTAAAACTAACCTTGTGGAATGGAATAATTTGACCAGGATCAATCATATTGATGAATGCATAGCCAACATTACATTTGTTCTGCAACCATTAGTAGAATTTACTTAGAAACACATTTATGATTTGCTGCATTTAAGGGAAGAGTCAAGCAACTACCAAGTCCAGAAAAATACTTGCCTTGAAATCAATTGGCAAATACAGAAAATCATATGTTCCTCGACATTGTTCATCAATGGCAGCAAGAAGCATCTTTGATGTATACCTGCCAAAATATTTAAACAAATATAAGAAAAAAAAAAAAAAAAAAAAAAAAAAAAACCAGAAAGACCAGTGCAAAAGAATAAGTATGCTTCAATCTTAGTAAAATTTGTTAAATCTGTTACGGAAAACCAATTGACCAATATAAAAGCTAAATACAAAAATATCACAGGCATGTAAGCAAGCAAAAGAGAGACGGCATTTGTATGGTTAATGCACCAAAATTAAAAGGGGACAAGCAAATAAGCAATTGCCTATGTAACTAATAATAACGTTCTTTGGTAAAATAAGGAAGAAGTGATAACAGCATAAGCAGCAAAATTTACAAAAGGATAGGGAGATAATTGGCATACTTATTGGGAATATTTTTTATCATGAGCGTTGTTCGGTTGTCATCCCCACGCAATATGCGGCCTAGGTCAAGTTCATACTGTTTTTTATCTGCATTGCTGTTAGTGTTTGGTTCGCTTCTTCGAGGATAGAGGTTTCTCATACGTTCATTGGTAGAATCAAATTTAGAAACCAAATTCATGGGAAGTCTGCCAGGTAAAACATGTGATAACTGCTTAGGAGAGCCCTGCCCAGCATTTGATGTCAATTCGGTACCATTCCCACTAACATGAGAAAATATGTTGTGAGAAGCAGGAGGATGCATCTGCCAGCTACCATGAAAGCCAGGACTTCCTACAGAACCCAATCTAAAACCAGAACCATCAGGCGACTCTCCCAAGTAAGAATGTTGTCTTTCCCAGGGTGAGGCAGTAACAACTGGTGCTGATCCCACTTGGTGGTCTATATGTGATGCTCTAAGCACATGGGGAGGTGTTCTAGGAAAGCTGGGTATCTGTGGAAGACATGGAGAACCAGCACCATTAACAAAGGATGGTGTTTTCTGCCAAAGCATGGCATTTGAAGGAGGTTGTTGATGCAAGTTGGAGCCATTCCACATATGATAAAGTCCATGTTTGGGGCGGTTTCCATTTCCTGAATATTAAAAATAAAACAGACTTCACATACCAGCATTCAAATATAGAACTATTAAATCCATATTAGATATTGGTTCAGCCTACAATTTCCCAGCACCTTCTACCACTTACAAGCTGATAGAACAACGGACTTTAAACGTCAATAATCAAATTGGACTGCTTAAATCACAGGCAAGTCTAAATTCACCTAGATCAATAGTTTGACTCTTGAGTACTTTTGGGTGTTATAAAAACAATGAAAATATTGAAAATCTTAGAATCAACATCAAAATTACCAGTCAAGCTCATTGTTATAAGGTTTTAAATTCTTAGGATGCTGTCAAAAGTGAACAATAAGTTCAACCTTTGCAACGAATTGGTTCCTTATCACAATTTTCTACACACAAGGAAACATTTTAAATTGTTGTAAATAAAGGAAGCTTTTACACGAGGTTTTCTTAGCACGTTAAACATACCTCCTGCATTAAACTCTGCTAGGTTCCCAGTTGAGTTTATTCCCTGAATGTGCCTGGTCTCAGATGATTCCGTTGATCCATTTCCAATATTGGCAGCCATGTTAATGGTACTTGAAAAGTTGTAAGGATTACCATTAGCTAAACTATCACGATATTCAGGTAAAGAATGAGGATGGAACCTCGAAACAGATGCAAATTTCATTGCGTCAATAGTGTTACTGGCCTCAAAAACACCAGATACTTTTCCAGTAGATGCCCCTCTTGCGGTCTTGTGAATGTTAGAATTCATATTAAATAGTGATTTATCAATGAAAGCAGGTAGACGTGCTGCCGAATGAAATCCTTGATTATATCCGTTTTCCAAGCTGCCAGCAGATGCAATAAATCCAGATGACACTCCTGCTGTAAGTTATGTCTAGTGAGACCAAGAATATATTAGCTTTATGAGGAAAAATAGACAAGTGAATTCAGACAAAATCATACCCTTATGTCTTGAGGAAATGTTGTCACCAAGACTATGACCAAGATCAGGTTCATCTTGTCCCTTCCGAGACTGGTGCATCATACTACAAAAGCAAGGTTTCCATAATTGTCAAGATGTAATCTTTCCATCAAGGTGGTTCCAAACAACTATACCCTCTATCAACCTCTAAAAGTACAGAATAAAATTTAAAGGTGACAAGAACAAATATGAAGAAAATAAGACCTCATCCACAACACATTGGTTAACATTGACACATTTTAAAAGTAGAAAACATTTTCAAAAGTCAATATATGCAGATAAGAAAATTAAATTAAAAAATAAAGAAGAAGCGGTAATAGCCACCATGTTGCAATCATGGGAAGGCTGGGCTCAAGCTTAATGTGTTTCCCAGAAAAGCAGATCCCATTCAGTGCACGAAGAGAAGCTTCTGCAGCTCGAACATCATAAAATTCGATAAATTTGACATGATTTAATTGTGGAGATTCATAGATCTGCAATTAGAGAGACGATATTTAAGAATGCTTGTATCATTACAAAACATAAAAAATGGATGAAAACCAACAAAAACAACTCACATCTCTAATTTCTCCATAAAACCCAAAAATCTGTTTAAGTTCATCATTCAAAACAGATGAATCAAGATCAGATATCATCAGTGTACCATGGCCAATATCTTTCTCCGGAGCATTGCCCTGATATGTCATCAAATAAAGATATATCTATAAGCAACGCATAAAAGAGACACGCAAGCAATTGAACAAGTAAAACCTACTCCTGTAATAATAAAAGATGATAAGACGAACAATGGAAATATAAACTTTACCCAAATGAAACAAAGGAAAAAAATTATGCATAGATGAGGTTAATAACATTGTGACCTTTGGAATTGAATAATGTATATCCAGTTTCCTAGATCTCAATGACCTATTTTGAAGTGCCTTCATTGCATTTTGTGCTGCCCGTAGATCATAATATGAAATCATAACAAACCCACGATGCTTGCAGGCGGTGTACGTGGTTCGGATATCTCCATATTGCTGCCAGAACAAACAAAATAGTCCACTTTTACATTCCATCATTAGTGGTATGAAATGCTTCATGAAAACTCTTTAAGATAGCAGCCACCATAATAAATGAATAAAGGTTCACCTCAAAGAGAGCCCTAAGTTCAGAGTCTTCAACATTGCTATTGATATTTCTAACAAAAAGTGTTCTAGAAGATTGTTCACCAAAAGGAATTTTTCCTTTAGAAACTCCAAAGTAATCAGGATCTTCATCCACGAAACTGGTTCCCTTTCCAGAAATTAGATGTTCATCTCCTTCCAATTCCATGCCTCCACTGCTGCTGAACAAATCAAAATCTTCAAAATCATCATTCATTCTAGCACGAGTACTGCATCCTAACTCATCGGTGACTCCAGAAAACAGGTCATCTTCATCAGGAAGGAGATTTCCAATAGTGTCAGCCTCAATTTCTCCAAGAGATTTATACGGTTCTTCCTCAGGAAGGGAACCAACAGTAATGGGTTGACCAGAGAGCGCTCCATTTCCCAATAACCTCACTGCATTAAGATATACATTATGCGAACAGAGATGCATGAGGATATCAGTTTAACTAAAGTAAAATCGCAAAATCTATAACAAGAAGATAAATTCTCTTAGTTTCATATTTTGATGGATTTGGTGAGGAAAAGGTGCCCTCCAACTTTGTCGGGCTACATACATTACAAAAAGATGACATGCATACATTCTGCTATGACAAATTGCTAAGATGGCAAGCAAATGAATGTAATAAGAAACTCATATCTGAAGTATTACGAAGAGTTAAAGAAATCAGAACTTGATAATGCTGCAATACACATAATACATGCATGCAAACCATCTTAACATCCTTGAAACAAATTCTTACACTTTTGGCTAAACACATCAGACAACGAGCTTGAAAATAGACTACTTTCACGTGAGGCAGCATTGGTGACAATCTTGCTCCCAATAAGACCAAATGAGCTAGATGCTGGCGGCCTATGCACATTAGACCATGACCTCTTACTATAATTAAATGATTCTGTGGAATCCTTCAGCATATCTATATTGCCTGCTTCTCTGCCATAATGTAGGTCTTCTGTAATTTCCCCAGATATAGTATGAGACATTGGCAAGCCAGATTTTGCATTTGTTGCATGGGGTGATGAAGTATTCAAAATACAGCCAGGTGATGCCGCCATTTCACTCTTGCCTGAAAATTTAAATATAGAAATTACTATATCCAGAAACTAGTTACATATTCAGTAGATGATTTGCTTATTAATGTAACACAAGTAAACAAACATAAATACGGATACACACATATATTACATTATTATTACTTAGAACAATAAAAAAACAGTGAATTCCTAATAAAACTTATGCCATAATCACATTAATCTTCAATCCAGCAGAGCACAGAATCCAAATTCATGATTAGCATTAATTATTCCAGCTATACCACTATCAAAATGTTGCAAGACCAAGGTATTTAATTTATAAATTCAATATAAGACATCAATTTATTAAAGTTTGCAGCAATTAGATTGCTACCACAAACAGAAACAAAGATATTGATTTTAGATGATGGCAATGCCAATAACTCATTAAAACTTAAAAATGCTTGTAATGTTGATGAGTGACATTAATTATTCCAGAACGAGCCAAAAAAACTACATATTGTTTTCAGCAGAAAGTGAGAATAGTAAGGGTTGAAAAAGACAAATCAATAATTATTATCACCAATCCCCGTAAAGTGAAATAAACATACCAGTTTTGGAATTTAAGACAATGACTAGTACTAAAGATACTCGTTAGCAACATTAGCAATCATTTATGCTGAATGCAAATTAAACATTTAAAAGAAATTGAAACAGAAAATGAGAAATATTACTTTGAAATGTACAGCTGCATATATGTGTGTGTGTAAAATAATGTACAATCGGAAAGATTCTTAAGAAATTAACATGCTCGAACTCAATGATAGTGAGCATAAAACAGTTCACAGATTAACTATCTGTTAGCAAATCTTTTTGGGGCATTAATGATGCAATTGAACAAATAACAATTGCATTAATGATGCAGTTGACACACAGCTAAACCAGCAGAACATATGAAACCCTTTTGAACAAATAACAATTAGTTGATTGGCCTCACCCTGTAGAAAATTGTCATGAATAGATTTTGGCTTCCGTAATCCAATATTTTTCTGCCCAAAAGTTAAACACATGTTTAGCATGAGACCATGGAGAACAGGAGAAATTGATAACATAACGAAAAAAACTGAAGTCCTTTTTTTACAATAAGAAAAAACCGAAGTCTTAGACTGTAAAATGTTTTCGGAACTGATAATCCTTAAAACAATGACGAGACAGTTATAAACTTCGGATAAAAATTAAACTGAGGCGTTGTTACAAAATTTAAAAAAACATGATGACGCAGTTAGCATAATAATTACCTCAGAAGCATAGGAAATGTCATCCAAAAAGTGAGATGAGGCAGACACACCCCTCTTCTCCATTATTTCAGAAGGCATCCTGTAGCTTGTCCAGAAAAAACTGAAAGCCTCCTCCCTTGCTAGCCTTGTTAGGCTCTACCCCAGGTCATCTGCGGGAAGTTCAAGGTCATTCGCTTGGCAAAGGAAAGGACAGATAACAATGAACATGGTTAACCCATATAAAAAATAACTGCTACTGACCCATAAAATATCATGTATCATAACAATTCCAACTTACCAACATCCCCACCCCCTTCCACCCAGGAACAAATAAAGAAAACACTGGAAGATGGACTATAAAAAACCCTACCAGAAACACCTCCTATATTCAATTGTAAAATTAAAAAAAGATTAGTATAAAATTACGGCACAAATTGTTGCATCTTCAACTAAACACTACCAGAAGGAAGGAGAGCACAGGATGGTATTAGGAAAAGAAAAAGAAAAAAAGCTCGTTGCTTACCTACCAACGACCTAACAAAGTTTGGTCCTCGCCAAAAAAACAAACAAAAATCATCCATGGAAATTAACAAAAAAATAAAAAACATTTAACTGGAAGGGCAGCTCTCCCTTTTTTCACAAAAAAAAGTCAAGCTTAAGTTTACAGTACTCAGCTGATTCTGCCATGAAATTACACAGATGGAGAGGGAATTTCACAGCCAAAGCCTCAAACATCAACAGATCAAGAGATAAAAACCAAAATATCCGAGAAGCCATAATATGAAAGCACCAACAGATCAAAAACATGAAACCAAAGAGATTCTCATGTCACCATACACTCATAACCAACTACTGCCACCGAAAAGAAAAATCGTTCAACCCCCCAAACCAAAAAGACAAAAAACCACGCATGATAAACACAACCATAATTTTTGTTTTCAAGCTAACAAAACAAATTTGCACCTTCTGAATTGGAACCTAACCTCGCTAGCAAAGAAACTCCAAAAACCCCTCCTCCACAAAATTCACCACACTCCTCATCCAGAACAAAGAGAAACAGACAAAAAATCGAATCTCTAAAAGGCTCCAGAGCACAGGAATTTCAGGAACAAGAGATCCCACGCTCTCCCCGGCAACAGGAACCTCCTTCCCTCTGCATTGCAATCTGAGACGCTCCGACAAAGAAAAGCGCCGAATAATTACGCAGAAACGGCTCCTTCAAATGGAGCCGCAGAAAAAATAAGCGCAATTGGAAGGTGCAATCAGGGAAATGGTGATTCCAGAAAACGCCGGCGACGAAGAGCAAATTTCCGGCGAGTGAGGCTCGCCGGCGGTCGCTCTCTGGTTTGGAGAGAAAAAACGGACAAGGCAACAATAGAGGTGTTTTTTAGTCTTCTGACAGAGAAAGAGAAAGGAAAAGGGTGTTAGTTGGCTTTGAAATGCTAAAAAAATTAATAAAAATAATAATTAAAAATGAAAACTAGAAATGAGGAAGAAGAATAAATAGGCGCAGAGATAGTGTGGGTTGTAATAACAACAATCTTTTAAAACCTTTATCTTTATTTATTTATTTATTATTTGTTTTTACAGTGAAAAACAACAAGATGAAAGTTGAAACCTCCTTTTTATATCTGACAACTCTGTGCATTCGACTTAACTTGGAAAGTGAGATTTCTAAAATTTTATTATGGACAAATTTTTACTCTTCTATTCACTAATGGCTACTTTTATTCATTTTTTTTATATATTTTCTTTCATAAATGCTTAATTTTAACATGATCTTTTTTTGCTAACAATAAAAAATTGTTTTATTTACTTTCAATATTTGTATTTTAAAATATAAAATTTGATAACATATATTTTTCTTACATCAGATAATATATTATTATATTGGAACCAAAGTTGTTACATTCTAATTATGAACTGATAATAAAAAAATGAGGAAACTGTTTCCTTTTTTATTAATATTAAAAACGGAACTGTTTGTTTTGCTGGTGAGTGTGGGACGGTCTCCTTTGTTACTGCTGTTTGAAATATAAGTTAATAATGTAATAATTTATCTGCACGCAAACCTATGTTTCATTGGTTCTTATTTTATTTTATTTTTCGTGTTGTTTAATCCATGCATTGGGTGATTTATTTTTCTGGTTTTAAATATATAGTTTGTTTTCAAAGTGTAAAATAAAAATGACTTGCTATTTAGTTTTTACAATTCTTGCTATTCTTTCCGTTATCATTTTTGTCCATGACAAGATCTCAGGGTAGATAGTGTTCTGTATGCATCTGACAAAATAATTCTTATATAAATTTTTAAATATATTATCGTATTTTATCCCGAAAATAATGAATTTTTGTATTGAAAAGATAAAATGTTATCTTTAACATGGACTTTTTTTTTCTTGTTTTAGTAAAACATGAACTGTTGTAATTACTCACAGGTGGTTCTTTTAACTTTCAAAGCATGTATATAAGTATATAATAAATTTATTTTTAAATTTGTTTCCGAGTATCCCTTAAATTACTATTTCAGAAATAAAAATATCAGGTCAAATTGACGAATTAAGAATTTAGTAAAATGGTCAACTTACATTTATTAAATTTGAAAAATTACTGGATACATTTACTTCATTGACGCTGTCAAAATAATTTATAAATATTATTAAGAAAAATGAATTTAATAATTATGAATATTAAATTAATTAATAGTTTTAATTTATTAAACTATATTTGAATTTATTAATTACAATCTTATATCTACACAAAATGATAATGAATAACTAACTTAAAAGTAAACGAAATAGTTTTATCCTGAATATTTATATGCCATATTAATGAACATTCCTACTTAGTTAAAAGAAAAATAATTGTTTTAATTTTTGTTTTTGTTTTCATTCAAAAAGTATCTTAATGTTGTGATAAAAAAAAGATAGACATTTTTTTGTGTTTATTAAAAATATCATTATCATTACATAAAGTATTACTATCATTAAAAATATTCCATGTGTAATATTGAGCTAAGTTATATTTTAATGTAACAATCCCTTCTCATTTATTGTCCATTAACTGTAAACTTTTCTAGGATCAAACCAGTCTATCTTGTCAGAAAAAAAAATTCTTAAACAATTAGTTCCCTTTTTAAAAAAATACAAAATAATCAGTTTTTTTTGTATTTTCTATAAAAAAAATAAATGCCTGTAATCCTAATTACATGAAAAATATTAAATACTTTGCAGGTTTAGAAATATTAAATATTTATTACATTAGTTAGTTAATATAAAAATGAAAGTTTACATTTATTGGAAATATATAATAATGATTTAAAATTTTAATAAATTTGGGGTTGCAGTTAAATTTATAAATTTGTATTTTTATTAACTACTCTTCTTCATCAGTTAAAAAATTTATTAAATATATTATTTATTTAAGAATATATATGGCAAAATTGTAATTTAAAATGTTAATTTCTTTTAGTAAAACTCAACAATATAAACTCTTTTTTACTTGAATGATACAGTTTAATTTAATTTTAGTGATTATTATTTTTTATCCTTTTTACGTATACAAAAATACTTATAGCTTATCTAGTGTTAAGGTTCTTAATTTATTTTTGTAGACCTTATACAACCATGTTCAGACACTCTATAACTACATTTTATTTCAATACAAAAGTTTTTAATTTAGTTTTTTTTATTTCTTAAATAAAAACTAGATTTGTTGCTAAAGCCCATACTAGTAACTGTTTCTTGTATAAGAAGCACAACTCTCATTGTCTCAATGGTTAAAAAATCCACAACATTTGGGGTTAGACAACTACATTGAGATGCTCTTATTTTGAGTTAAAAAATTAATTATTATGCAATCTTTTGTGGTTCTTTATATAAATAACTTCCATAGAAATCCTGTTGTAAAAGAATTTTAAATAAAATCTTAACAAACTCAGTTACAAATATGGTAATTATAATAGTTTGAAGTTAAGAATTTTCATAAGTAACTCATGTTCAGATCCTCCAACAAAAGTATAAATTCATTTGTAATATCTATTCAATAATAATTAACTTTTAAAATTTAATACATTTTTAAAATATTAAAAATTAAGACAGGTGAAGACATCCATACAAAACTAATTGTTGTTATTATAATGAGAAGACCACTTTTTTATGGGTCACGAGAATTCTTTAGGTGGTCAAGAAACAAAGATGGTTCGAAACGAAAACCATTTTCAGAAACAAATAAATTTCATATTTAAATACGAGGCTTAAGTATTTTTATATTTTTGCAAAATTAATTTTTGATTTTATGTCTTATAATTTTTTCATTTTTATGTTTATATGGACCTAATTAATTATTTAAAAATATAAGTGATATAATTGAGATGAAATATAAATATTTTATTATTTAAGTATAAAATTTATAAATAAAAAATATTAACTATTCAAATTTCTATCTTAGAAAAAACATCATCTCTAAAACACTTTTTCTTTTTCTTTGCTTTTTTTTCTATTATTTTGAAAGATTTGTTTATCTTTTTTAAATCAGAGTCATTTAGGAATTCTCATAAAGAATAGAGTAAATCTTTCTAATCAAAATTTGTTTGAAAATATGTTTTTTTTTTTCTTTAGTCAGCTTTGAGAAGTTTTGTATATTTGGGGACTAGGGTTTGATGTGATCCTTCTATGATAACAATGAATTTTCATTAGTATAAAATCATAAAATATGTTCATATCATTGATAAGAGTTTTTTTGCATATAGGTTTAGCCTTCCTATGAGAATAATTAAATTGGGAGCTTAAACTTGATTTGAACAAATTCAATAGTTAAGGGAAATTAATTAAGTTTTGATAGTATCTTAGGGTAGATGATCTAGATATAAAGGCAACATGATCACAATAATTGATTTTATGCAAGGATTGTGTGTTGTTTGAATATACTTAAATGATTGAGTTTAAGATGAAATTGGTTGATTTAAATAAATGGAATTGATGTGTGTTTATCAATTTTTTTTTTTTTTTGAAGTAGACACTTTGGTTCAATATGTGGTTATTTTGAAGTAAACTATTAAATGTTAGGAATAAAAATGAAGTAAAACTTAGGTTTAACCAATCAGGACACTTGCACTCTTTTGAAATTTTTTTGAATTATGTGGAGTCACTAGATAAGCAAAACTCTCCTTGGAAAAAATTAATTTAATTTCAAAACCTGAGGGTTTTTGGTTAACAGGTGAGCCAAATTTGTTAGACAAATTGTCTAGATAAAAAAAAAAAACTCTCAATGGTTGGGTAGTTGGACAAGCTAAGTCTCTATGGACGAAATTCATTTGAAAACTCGAGAGTTTGGGTCGTTGGTGAGTCAATTTTTGCCGTACGAGATTTTTTTTATGAAAAACTCCCAATTGTGTAGTCTATAGGCAAATACTTTATTTTTTAGGCGACTAAAAGTTGTTGGTTGTGTTGATGCTTTTAACTGGATGAGCAGAATGATGGTGCAAATTACAACATGTGATTAATTCGTTGGGTGAGCCAAGTGTTGGTTGAGCAAGATAGTGTTTTCTAAACCTTGAAGAAATATGTTTTTAAATGTTTCTAAATATCCTACCAAATATAGGGTTTACAAAAGGGAATACATAAAAAAGAATATATACATTGATATGTAAGTGTGTTTCTCTGCATGCGTGCATATGCGTGTGTGTGAATCTTTGTGAGTTTGTCTAACTAACAATATCTATTGTCTGGCTACATTTATTCAAATAATACTTGAAAAAAATGGCCAAAGGTTTTTAAATACAATTCAACCTTCCCTTATTAGCTAATCAACGATAGTTTGATGTATGTAGGATATAATTTATTACATCTATTCCACAAAGCCACAAAGTGTGATATAAGAACCTTATTCAATTTCTCACTACTTTGTATCTTAATCTCCATTGTTTATATACTCAATAAAGCTTATGTCACTCAAACCATAAGCTATAACTTGAATAGTGAACAATATTATTTGAACAATCAATTAGACACTCAAACAATAGTAGTCTAACACTACAATAAGTGTTATCATTTAAATCTTTCTTAAGCAACTATTAGCATTTTTTTTGCTATGATAGCAAATGCATCATGGATCGTTTGATTCATGATAATGATATTATTTTAGTGTATCATGAATTGTGTTCGAAGATAAGTAAGAAAGTATTTTAGAGTAGACTAATTATACTAAAATAAAATTTTAAATTGACATGTCTTGAAAAATGAAACTTAATCAGTCTAATTTTAGTGAAATAAACAATAATTAAACTTAAAGATAAAGTGAAATTGGAATTTTAACTTTTGGTTTAAAGAGTCAACCATGCGAAATTAATATGTTGGATTTCTTTACCCATTTACCAAAATTTGTAAGGAGTCATGATGTAGTATGGGTAATACTTGATTGATTGACAAAGAGTGTCCATTTACTACTTGTGAGTTTGAGCATATCTATAATCAAGTTGGCACAATTGTATATTAAAGAGGTTTTGAGATTGCATGGAGTACCTTCAACATTATATTTGATAGAGATCTCAGGTCCGCTTCCCCATTTGGCAGACTCTGCAAGATGCATTGAGAACTAGATTCAGAATGAGTTCTGCATATCATCCTTAAATAGATAGACAATTTGAGAGAATAATCCAATCTTTAGAAGATCTGTTGAGGACATGTGTATTGAATCATTTGGGTAGTTGGGATGAAATGTTGCTTGTGGTGGAGTTTACATACAATAATAGTTTTCATGTTTGTATTGGGATGACACCATATGAAGCTTTATATGGAAGGAAGTGTAGAACTTTTTTATGCTAGTATCAAGATGGAGAAGCGATCTTGGTTTGACCAGAGTTACTTCATCAAGCCACTGAAAAGGTGAAGCAATTTTATGAGAGGATGAAGACTTCTCATAATAAACATAAACCTTATGCAGATAAGAGGAGGAAGCCTTTAGAGTTTACAGCTCGAGACCATGTATTTTTTAGCGTAACACCTACTAAAGGTGTAGGGAGAGCTATTATATCAAGAAAGTTATCTCCTAAGGGACCTTATCATATTATGAGAAAGATAAGTCTAGTGGCCTACGAGATCGCTCTACCTCCTTAGTTAGTAAACCTATATGTATTTCATGTAATTAAGGAAGTATGTACCTGATGGTAGGCATGTATTGGAGGTGGATGATGTACAAATCAGGGAGATTCATTTGTTGTCGTTAGGATCCTTGTGTTTATGCAAGATTTATCTATATAATTGATCAAGATATTGACAATTAACAGATAATCCCATTGCTCATTTGCTAAGAAATTAGGTTTGAATATTTTTGTAGATTAACATTGATTATTGATAGAAAAGAAGATAAATTTTGTTATGCATTAGACTGAAGATTAGTGGGATCTAACATTAACAAGTTCATCATTTATTATTAATTCTTTTTCTGTCTTCACTTGTTGATAAAAATACAAAATATTCTTTTAAATTATTTTCAATTCCTGCACCTATCATAAATTTATGAAATTGTTCATAAATCTAAATGTTTATTATAATTGTTTAAATTGTTTTATGTTGCACAAATCTTTTGGGAAGCACAATAATTTTTTTACTTGCTACATTACGAGTGGTGCACCTGCTATCATTGCAAATTTTACTAACATAAAAGAGTCATTAGAAAAAGTCATTGATTAACCTTATTGTACGATGATGATTCATTTTTGGATGTGGCTGTGTGGATTTCACAACGGAAGGATAACATGACAGGTATAAATCTCTGAATTTAATCCAATGCACGAGTCTTCCGAAAATATAATTAAGTGTCTATGTGTATTGATGAGTGGATTTCTGATCTAAGTGAAATTGATTTGAATTGATTATAGACAATTCATATGTTATATATATATATATATATATATATATATATATATATATAAAATGAAAATGTGATAATATGTTTTGATTGTATTAATTGAAAATTTTAATTATATTGAAAATTTTTAAATTACTAATTTACCTTATTTTATGTGTTATTTATTTATTTTAAAATATATGATGAACGTTTGTTAAAAACAGATGATGTGACATGTGATAAAATTTTACAGGAAACAATTTTTCTTTTTTTATGTTTATAAGTTTCTTTTGGATAATTATTTATATTTTAAAATGTTTATAAAAAGAGAGATATTTTATAATATTTTATGAATAATATGAAGGTATGAATCTTAATTATTGATCTAATTGCATGATACGGTCCTTAAAAAATATAACTAGAGATATCAAGATTTAGTTTATAAATAAATATTTATATATGTATGTAGATATTATATATATATATATATATATATATATATAATATAATATATAGAGAGAGATAGATAAATAGAGAGAGAGAGAGTTATGTAATGTTATTCATATATTTTCTTTAATTCTAAAGAAAATGTTGGATAGTTACTGCTTAAACTAATTCATAATAATATTTATTTTTAAATTGTTCCATGAAGTTGTTCTAGGCGTAGTATAAAACGACTTTTTCTTACATCATTAAATTACTTTGATAATTCATGAACTTATTAAAGAAAAAATAAATTTAACAAAAACTCCATGATAAAGGTAAAAGAGGCATCATATTCTAGAACATGGTGGAAATAATATATTTAGAAATAACTTTAATGTTTGATTACGTCACATATGCTCAAACTCGTTAATTCAATCATAATCATAATATAATAAATATGATTAGTTTTTAGTCTTCTAGATTTAAGAATATTTATGACATGCACAAAAATTATCAATGATAATCTATGTGAAATAATAATTATATATTAAACATAGCCTCTTGGAATAACTGTCATCTTAGTCTACTTTTTGTTTTTTGTTTTTAATTCAAAAGTTGAAGGCATATGGAAGTTTTCCCCCTTCTTTCACCTTATAAAAGTTTTTCATCTTCCTAATAAATTAACTAATACGGTTAAAATATTATGGTGGCTATTTTTTTTTTATATTTATAAATGAGTATTATGCAAAGGCTGAATTACTTTTTATGCTCAATTTTTTTTGAATGCTTTAAATTTGGACTAAATTTATTTATTTTTCTCAAATACAAAAATAATTGTTAATTCTATGATTTAAAAAATACTCTATTTTTGTCCTTACACGGATACTACAAATTTTACAAATTGGGATAAAAATTGACCTATTCCCAAATTAGGTTGTTTTAAGTTAGTCACTTTTAAAATTGAGGGAATCAAAAGCAAACTTAACTAGAATCTAAGAAATAAAAAATGTTTAAATATTTTGTAATACTAATGAAATATGCAAATAAAATATCGTAAATTGTGTCTCCCTTCTTCTATTTATCGTAACAAAATAACAATGATGAATAAAAACATTTTTAATAACTACGTCCTTCTACACGAGTGTTTTAATAAAATGCTCCTTCAATGAGAACATTTTGTAAATACTTTTCTTAACAGTTTATCTCTTTCAATTTTAACATTTCGAAATTAATTTTAAATTTTTTTAAAGAAATTATAAGTAGTTTGCAATAAATTGTTTATAATTATTTAAATGTAATCACGTGTTAAAAATTTATTTATTTTAATTTAAATCATAGTATACTACATAAATGTAAACATTTGCTTATAATTTTCAGTTGTGTAAAATAAATATTGTCAAATAAGGTTTAATCTAATCAAATATTTGTCAAATAAGATTTAATCAAATATTTGTCATGTGTTATGCTGTGTGTATATGGAAAAAAACTACTTAATAGAATAAGATTTTATCCATTGGACATTAGTGATTTGTATCTTCAGATCTAAGAGGCTACTAAGCACGTCTACAAGCTAATGGCATAAAGAAAATCCAAAAAGTGTAAGTTATTTACGAACAAATAAATCATACAAAAATATTAGTTAATGAAGCATGTTTCTTGGGAGAATGAAACACAAGATTTATACACACATGTTACTCCCATGTTATGAGAATAGATCAAAGATCATAACGAAGTTACAAAGTTCTCTAGAAGCATATTTTTTTTCACCTACCATCACAAAATTTCCTTCTTTATGGTGATGATACCTTATTAAAAGAAAGATATTTTATTTTTCTCATTTCATTCAAATCTCCACTTCTATTGGAACTCAAAGTCACTTTCTTGACATTGAATTTTTACATATGAATGATATTTTATTCCTCATATAACATGATCTCTCGTATATATTATAAAAATATTGGGATTATCACTATACAAAAATTATTGAATTATTACTGTGACTATTATTGTTAGAATTTTATAAATATTATTATTATTATTGTCATAATAATAATAATAATAATAATTACTTTTATTATTATCTTAAATTATTATTTTTTTATCATAATTATTAATGTTATAATAATAATAATAATTATTATTATTATTAATACATAACGCTTTAAGGTATTTAGCACTTAACTTACAAATATATTGTAACGATGGATAATGTGACATTCAATTTACTATCATATTTTATTAAAGGATAAGTGTTATTATGAATTACCGATAGATTCTACTAACAGGTAATATGATGTTATTAATTGGTGACAGATTTAATTAAGGATAAACATTGTTGTGCATTATCGATAGATAATATGTTGTTGTCAATTACTAATTAATTTTACTAATATATAATATGATATTACCAATTACAGACGAATAATCACTTTTGATATAATCATTTGATATGAAATCATTTGATTTCAGTTATAATATGTAATTTTTATCCTTGTGTCATATTGAATAATCTCACTTTTAACTATACTACAATTGACTCAATTTACTTTTCGGAGAGACCACATCATAAGTCATGATGAATGAATATTCTTTACAAGATATTATTTTAAGATCAACTAGAATAATCTATAACTCATCATCATGCACTTTAGTGTTTCTATCAATTTATTTACACTTAAAAACATATACTTTGAATTTGACATAATCGACCACCTAAATTTTGTCAATAACTTTAAAATAACTTACGAATACATAACAAGATTATTATTTTTAAACTAGCAAAGTTCACAATATCTATCTCAATAGCAATACTACTCTTTTGCATACTTTTGTCACCTAGAGACTTTGTATAAAAAGAAATGTTAATATCATATACAATTGAAGTTATGACCTCAAAGTTAATTTTTTTTGCCAACCATTTTAAAGCCTCAATATCACAATCTTATTAAATTGGTTTGTGACTTTAACGACATTACCTATATCGACCACCACATCATCATCATCAGAAAATCTAAATTTAATTAAGTGTTTATTTATTTATATTAATGTTCATCCAATTACATATATTTTCTTTACAACTATTTATATAAAACTTCAATTTTTCTTTAACTAAATATTCAAATATTTTCTTATTTATTTTATCATTATCTACTTCTAATTCACTTACAGTTCATGTTTTTTCTTTATTTTTTAGTCCCTTCCATTATTTTTAAATAAAAAAATCTAATTTGGAATTCAATTTTTCGGAAACCAAATGGTGACATGTAAATGAAAAATGCTATCTGTATAAATATTTGATATAATGTGCTATTAAAAAAATAACCCTAACTGTGTTATTTGAGTGAAATTTATGAAATGATTCATTAAGATTATATATATATATATATATATGTTGTTTATATTGTATATTTATGAAAAGTATATTTCAATCATTATTTCACTAATTATAAATTTTATTTATATTGTATATTTAATATTTATTATATTATTATATGTGGAAAAGTATATTATATTTATTTTTCAGATAAAAATATTCAATTTATTTATATTATATTATATACACATGATTTTAAAAGAAATTCATAATTCAGTTTGGCAGATAGGAGATTTCGGAGTTCACAAAAGTAAATAATGTTATGTAGTAAACAAAGAACAGAGTATGGTATTTTGGGAATAAGAATTGCCATCGTCTTCCAAGTTCAAATATATATGTTTTCCAACAATATAATAAAAAGGCTCTTAGGAAGAGATTTGCCTCCTGGAACATTTTGGAATATGGAAAACATCCTCTCCGAATTAAGTCAACTCCTACTCACATAATTGAGCAACAGGCCACTAATAAATGAAAAAAAAAATATCATATAAATATTTAACATGATTATTTTGAAAAGGTTAGGATTAAAATATAAATTTTAAAATAATCAATAGTTATTTAAGGGATTAAATTTTATTTTATAGGATAAATATCTAGTCAATGATTAACTACTATAGTTGGGGTCAATAATGAATTTATATATATATAATTGATAAAATGATAGAAAGGAAAGTATCAAGTAAATTAATCCGAGATTTAAAACTAATAGGAAATCATCAATAAATACTTTGATTATGGTCTGTTGAGACACCTCTCATTTTTATACGTAAATTATGAGGGATAAGATCCATGCCAATAATTATTGATTTTATTTAGGTTTAAATAAACATATAATTGTGCGGATGTTGCCTCTTTGTTTCCTTTGGGTGGAGTATATGTGGCTAGTCTCTGTACTTCATCTTTCCAACCAATCATTTCAAACATTTTGCTTGTACACCCAACCACGTGCCCAATCATTTATTCTCAACCTCTTCTTCATCACTTTATTATTATTTTAGTTCGTACACATAATTTTGTAGTCATTATTATTTATAAATATATGGAGACATCCATGTTTGATTACACTTTCTATATTGATTTGTCAATAATAAATATTCTATATTTTATTTATACCATTTTAATATGAAAATAATAATTCAAAATAATTTTAATTTGATTGATTTAATTTATAAATGTATTGGACGAATATTAGCTCAAAAATATCTTGAATTATTGAGGTAAGAAAGTCTAATTTATTAGTTGATTATTACAAACTACTTTATGTATATCGTTAGAAGTCTAAAACCGTCTTGATCTTTTTTAAATAATAGATTTTAAGTCTAACTCAATATTATAAATTGGTTTATAAGATGAGGTTTGTATCCACTTATATACTAGAAAATTACCTTATCTTTAGTCGATATGAGATCTCCAACATAACCCCCCATGTTGAGACTACCCAACTCGTACGTGACACTAAATATCTATGGGTGGTTCAATAGTGGATGACACAATAGACCCATCAAACTTAGCTAAGACATGCTTTAGATGGATCTGATACTATCATAAAAAATAAATTTTAAGCTTAACTCAACCTTACAAAACCAGTTTATAAGGTGAGTTTTTCACCCACTTATATATATATATATATATATATATATATTATGAAATGATCTTATTTCTATTCGATTTGAGATCTTCAACCAATTTACCTAAGATGTCTCAATAAAGAAACAAAAATATTTGCATGCCAATGACATGTTAATAAACACTTGATACTTAATCACATTGTAAAAACACTAATAAAAGATTAAGATGATATGAGTTCATCCTCAGTTTTCAAAACTTTATCTTTCGTGAGATATCAATGAAGAAACTTAGGAAGGAATAACAACCTTGTTTTGTTTATTGCTAATTAATGATTTGGATTTAGTTAGAGACAGTAAGAAAATTGTTTGTAATTCAGTAGACTGTCTACTGACACCGACACATAAAAAATAATAACAAAAAATCCACAAGAGCAATTAAACAGTTAAACAGAAAGAGTAATGAAGGATGTATACGAGGAATTTAATGTGGTTCAGTAGAAGTGTTAACTAATTTCAATCTCTATTTATACTGAGAAATTCACTAAGAACAGAGATTCCAACACAAGGTTTCATTTATAGTGAACTCTCAACTTTAAGTTAGTTACAATTGTTCATACAAGGTCTTATTTATACAAAAAAAATAAAAAATTGATGAACTAACTTTTGTAATACATGCCAAAAGTAGTTTGAGAAGACACATAAACAATGCTTCACTTTTGAACTCGAAACCTGGGACAAACATTTTGATACCTTTTGGTGCTCTGAAGACAAAAGCTCTAAGAAGAAGACAAATTATCTAATCAAGACGGAAAATCTTGTTCCATTATATGCTCTTAAGATATTAGACAATCTACTACATTAGACAGTGTAGGAACCATAGAACAAGATTTTTATTGAACCAATCTTTACAAGTCTCCACCTTGGTTCAACACAAATATTATAAGTGTTAAAACACTCATTGCCTATAAGTCTATCACATGATTAATCACCAATCAGCTGGATTAAAGCCAAGCTTTGAAAGAACTTACTGTCAGACAAGACTTTTTCATATCAATAGGATTATGATCTATTGAGACCTTCACAGATCCTAGAGCAATATTCTCTATCATGAAATGATTTTTCATCTCAATGTGTTTAGTTCTTTCGTTATAGACTTAATTCTTAGATAGTTGTATAACACTACTGTTGTCACAATAGACAATGAAAACTTGGTCTTGCACCTTCAAAGTTTTGGTTAGAACCTTAAGCTCTTTGGTTAGAATCTTCAACCATAAAGCTTCTTTCTCAGCCTATATCATGACAATTTACTCTACCTCAGTAGTTGACAAAGCCACTACCTTTTGTAGACTGACTTTCCAGGTAATAGCAGTACCATAGGTATTAATACATAGTCCGTGAGAGATTTTTTGGTGTCCGAACACTTAACAAAGTTTGAGTCAACAAATACTTTATTGAAACATCTTTGGTAGATTGTATAGCTCCACTATAAACCAAGATTCTTCCAAGCGATCCTTTCAAATAACTAAGAATCCACTTTAGAGCTTGCCAATGAGTTTATCCAGGATTAGACATGAACTTGCTAACTACACTCATAATGTAAGTTATGTCAAGGTGCACGTAGACTGTCACATAGAAGACAATAATTAAAAGAACAAGACTAAAATAAATAAAGAAGTAGATTAATTCTTAGTTCATTCATCATTGAAGTCTTCATCAGTTGTCATCATATATTTATCATGCATCCAATTTCTAAACAAAATCAAATTAATGAAACAAGCATCAATCAATTCAATAAATTCATTACCCGCATCTAAGCTCATACATGTGATATATTGAGTCTTTAACCTCTAGAATTAAGTAAATAAAAAATTGTTTAGGATTAAGCAACTAAACAAGAATATTACTTAAAGAACAGAATCAAAGTTAACAACAAGTTCAAAAGACAATTCCAATGTAGATATTAATATTAAAAAGGACAAGACTATTTAGTGCAATATGTTACAAAGATTGAAGAACAAAAATAAATTACACAAATCTTAGATTTCAATGTAAGATCACAAGAAAGTCAACCCAGAAAGATTTAGCCTTTCATGCCTAAGACAAGAAGAAGAAAATTACAACAAAATAAAGTAAAAAATAGAAAATAAAAAAATGACACAATTAGGGTTTCTACAAGTCCAAGCAAGAGTGTTGGAGTTTAGGGTGAGATTTTAGGTTCGTATCCAAATTTGTTTATAGGTTTCCCTAGGTCACTAAATTTATTTCAAAGGTGTAATCTTTGGGTTTTGCTAATCCAGTCCAGAGTAGTAGAATTTGCTACAAGTGGTCCAATGAGCCTTGAAAAATTAGATAATCTAATGCACCATGACAAGTAGACCTTCCAATGCATGCATCAACTTAGCTTTTCAATCTTCAAAGCACTTTATTCCTTTACTACACTCAAAATCCTAGCTTTCCAAAGCCATTGGAATTTTTGAAAGTAATCACATACAATTCAAGATGTCATCAAAACAAGATAAGAAGGTCAATGGGCTTAAAAGTTTGAATTTAATCAATAAATGTAGTTAAGGTCCAATTAAACCCAACTGGGTAAATTCCATTAAAATAACAAATTTATTTTTAATTATAGTCTAAGAAAGCTAAATTTGCTCATCACAATGCTTACAATGAACTCATTAAATCGCTAATTCCATTGTCTCGGGGATTGTTTTAGACCATACAAAGATTTGTTTAACTAAGAAACATAACCCTTTTTGTCTCCTACATCAAGTCCTTCTACTTGTTTCATGTAAATGGTCTCATCTAAGTCTCAAATAAAAATTTAGTCTTAACATCCATTTGCTCTAGCTCTAGTTAAACCTCAGCAACCACAACTAACAACATCCATGTGGATTTGTGCTTCACAATTGGAGAGAACACATCTTATAATAAATTCTTTCCCTCTTTATAAAGCCTCTAGCTACAAGTCCTGCCTTGAATCTTTGTTGATAAATTCCTAGACAACCATCCTTTCATTTAAAAATCCATTTACTAATGACCAATCTATAACCCTCAGGTTTACAAACAATAGAGTCATATATTGTTAAGATAAAGAGACTTCATCTCCTTATTCAAAATGTCTAACCATTAAGTCTTCTTCTTACTTGCTAAGGTAGGCGATACACTAGAAGGTTCATTTTCTAACACCTAACTAGTAACCACTAAGGAATATAGAATAAGCTCTGCATAATCATACCTCTCTAGAGCTCCTATCGTTCTCTTTTGTTCTATCTCTGGCCAGTTTGGAACCATCAACAAGTTGGTCTTCACCAGACATAAAAAAACTTTTATCATCTTCAGACACATCAACCAAGTGTCTATTTTCATTAAACATGATGGTGTATCATCTTTAGACTCATCTCGTCTACTAGACTCCACCTCAATGTTAGCCTTTTTGCCATCACAGCTACCTTCAGGCTTACATTTTGAAACTTATAGTTTGTAAGCCGTTACAATTTAATTGAAGACAATGTCTCTATCAATGATACATTTCTTGCATCTTGGCTCATGGCACCATAGATGGTATCCATTCACACCTTCTGAATACCTAATAAATATACATTTATCACCATGAACATCAAATTTACCTTGTCTAATGTGAGTATAGGCAACACAAGCAAAGATTCTTAGATTATCAAGGTAGGGGTGTTCTAACCAGACTTCCTTAGGAGTCTTCATCTCAAGTGTTGTTGAGGGACATTTGTTGATCAGATAAGCAACAACAAAGTATGTTCAGCCCAAAAAACCTTTGGTACTCAAACACTCAACATCATGTACCTCACTTATTCTAGAATTGTCCTATTAAATCCCTCTACTAGGACATTATGCTAAGGAGTTCCTACAACAATCCAATGCCTCACTGTGTCATATTCTTTGCAGAAGGTGTTAAACAACTTTGAATAAAACTCAAGACCATTATCAATTTAGAACCTCTTCATCATCTTACCAGTTTAGTTCTCCACTAGACACTTCTAACTCTTGAAATTCTCAAACGCTTTGTGTTTGGTCTTCTTAGGGTATACCCATAACTTCCTTGAATAATGATCAACAATCGGTAAAAATTATCTAACTCCAAATTGTGATGGAGTTGTAGACAGTCCTCATAGGTTAACATGGACGTAATAAAGGGTTACCTCTACCCTTTATTGTCCTATATTAAAATGGATTTCACAAGCTTTTCCTTGGACACAGTGTTTACAAAGTTTCAACTCATCAAGTTTGTCACTCCCAAATAAGCTTTGTTTATCCAACTTTACTAAGCCTTTTTTTCGCTTACATGACCTAACCTTCTATGTCATATTTATGTCTTTGATAAGACAGTCTTCTCAGCAGTAGATGCTAACTGAGATACTATAACACCTTCCAAGGCTTATATGTTCTTTTCCTCAAACCCTTCATAACAACCAAGAATCCCCTTAACACTTTCAACACTCCCTTTTCACCTTTGAACACATATCCCTTTTTCTCAAGTTTACCAAGAGATATTAAGTTCCTTTTGAAGCTAGGAACATATTAACTTCTTCAACCACCTTCTCAGTTTCATCATGCAAACGAAACTTGGTTGTTCAAACTTCAGTTATCTTATAAAATTTGTTATCATCAAGGACAATTGAACCTCCTTCAAGTTCTGTAAACTCTTGGAATCATATAGATTAGGTGTCATGTGACACAATAAACTCTTGTAATCATATAAATTAGGTGTCATGTGACACAAACATCCAAAGTCCAAAATCTGTTCACAGTCATCAGTACTACTCGACACCATGAGGACCTTTAATGATTTATTTTTCACTAGAGCCGTTTCACCAGATGTAGAAGGTCCATTAGACCATCCACTAGACCCAGATGGTCTATCAGGGTTACTAGTCTTTTTTCGCCTCAAAGGACCATATTTATCGTGTGTCCTTCCTTCTTGCAATGATAATACTTGTAAACATTCACTACTCTTCCATCACAAGTCTTTGATTTCGACATTCATTTAACTCCTTTATCATCCCTGGTAAACGATATCCCCTTTGCTACAAGGCCATTTGCAAAATGAGAAGCCTTATTCTCAAACTTCTTGTTCAACCCATTCAAGCTTATAGTAGCCTAAACCTCTTTAAAAGATAGAGTCTCTCTTCCAGGCAACAAGGATGTTTTGAAATGATCATGCTTCTTAGGAAGAGGACACAATAATATCAACACTTGATCTTCATCATCAATTTAAATATCAATACTTTTAATATCAAGAATCAACTTATTAAATTCATCCAACTATTCGCTAACTACCTTGTCATAACTCATCTTGTACTAGTACAACACTTGCTTCATATACAGACGGTTCACTAGGTATTTAGTCATGTACAAGCTTTGTCCATAACACTATTGCGATCTTCTCCTTCGATACTTGCCTTAACACCTTATCTCCAAGATCCAGAACAATTGTGTTATGAGCCTTCTCCAACAACCTTTCTTGTCCTTCTTAGCCATAGTTATGTCAAGCTTGAATTCACGTTCCAAAGCTTCAAGGAGGCCTCGTTGAACCAAAAGAGCACACATCTTCATAATTTCTGAACCTCATACTTTGAGGAAGTCATGATGATTGAGTTTCCTCACTCCATGTTCTCCACACCAATTTGTAAAGAAATAGATCACATTTCACTAGACTATCTACTAGTACAAACATATAATAAAAGATAAAAAAGAATCCGCAATAAGAGTTAAACGATTAAACAGAAAGATTAACAAAGAAAGCACACAAGAAATTTAAAGTAGTTTAATTGAAGTATAAACTAACTTTAATCTACATCCACACAGTAAAAATAATTCACTAAGAACAAATATTACAACACAAGATTATCTTACAGTAAACTCTCAACTTTAGATTGGTTACAACTGTTCATACAAGATCTCATCATTTAAACAGACAAAATAACAACCAAACTAACTTTTGCAAAACAAACCATAAATAGTTAGAGAAGACACGTGGACAATTCTTCACTTTCGAACTCGAAACATCAACTTGTCTGTTAACAAACAAAAAAGTTATAATTGATGTGGAATAGGTAGATATTATGATACTTTATGATGGTTTGAAAACATATGTTGCATGATTTAATGTCCAAGATTTTTAGAGATAGAATAAAAACAACAACTATAAGCTTTGGTTTCTGTATTGGTATGTCTGAAACAAAGTTAATTAGTTTACAATATACGAGGAGAAATATGACTATAATATTCTCATGGATAATTATACACCTTGTAAATCCATAAATATTAAGTTCATATAAATGATAGAATTATAAAAACGTTGTCCAATTTTCATTACTTAACTTAATTGAAGAATAACCTAATTTTAGTAATTGTATTAAAAGTTAAAGATTTTTCTTATAATGTTGATGGTGAAGTAATGTTTATCTTATAGAAGTATCTTACTGTAATGTAAGACAATATAGAAGTTAACTTGTACATTTTGCTCAAGTACACCGTAATAGACTTATCTCATCTATTTCTCAATTTAATTACAATAATTCCTTAATATATCTGTCTGCCGGACAAGTTCTGTTATTTAACTTGAAAACAATACAATTTTTGAAAAAAAAAAAAGAATGTTTTAAACAAGATTTCGATAATAAATGTATACTAATAACTAAAATTCCTTACATGAATGAATAATTTACAAAAAAAATCTATACATGAAAACAATAATACTCTGAAAGAAATATAGTTTTATATATCAAAGCAGTCTCTCTTTGTGATGAACACGAGATTGGAGATTGGAATTTGGAATTAAGAGGCAAAACTAATCCATGAGGATAGAGATGAATTTGAGAAGTGTTCTTACAGGAGAAAAAACAGAAAAGTGTACACAAGTATCAGAGACTTTTCTCTTTTGGTCATTTATGGTTTGTCAATTCCATCATGGCATGTTATTAGTTTTTCTATTTCAAATACTTGGGGTTAAACAACGTCATGCTAATTTAGAGTGTGAAAAGGGGTTAATTTATTCCAACTTCCAACAAATGGGACTGAACCAATTGGGTATTCCTAGAGTGAGTTAAAAACCCTATAAAACCGCTAAAAAAAAGGATTAGCTTAATAATATTTGTTTATTATTAATATTATTATTAAAAATACAAAGCATATAAGTATTATTCAAAATATTTTGAATGAATACAAAATGAAATCATAATACTTGATTTAGTATTTGAAAATAACTTATTATACTAATGAAAGAACAGTCCATTGTCTGCAAATTAAAATAAATAAAATAATTATTAAAATGAATTTGAATATATGTTTGGCACTATTATTATTGTAATATAAATTATATAATAAGAGTAATTTTTTTAAAACTAAAACTCAAAATCTTGTTTTAAAAATGAAAGTAAAAGTATTTTATAACTAAATAAGTCATTATGTCAATTTTCTTTTTCAGAACTTGATTTATTTAGAAAAGTATATTAGAAAGAAAACCCCCAAAAAAATGACAGCTACTTTCAAAGGGCCCAAATTAATATTTTTCACATTTGAAAAATATTCTATAATGCGATCAACTTATCAATTTCAACTATCCAAACTCATTTAAGTCAGAGTGTGGTTCATTCAGATAAAAGAAAATATAAAAGGTGGGGATCAATGACTATAGCTAAACCACATTAAATATTTCGAATAAGATATATGTGACTCTTATTTATCCTAAAGGAGGATCAGTGAAATCTCTTAGCAGTAGGAATTACATAAAACTTGAAACTTGTTCAGGTCTCACCACTTTGGTTCGATAGGCTTTCATATGGTTAAAAAATGGTCTTTCCATTTTACCATTTCAGTTTAATAAAATTACCATGTCAGGTAGGTAGTGTCTTCTTATAATAATTACTTTGATAATTACACTTATTTTTTAATGAATAAATTTAGATTAATAATACTTGAAAATATTAAACCCGTGTAAATTGGTTTGAATAGATTAGAAACATCTATTTTCACCAATAATAAGTAAATGGCTAAAAATCATTTGATTGTTATATGAAATGGTTTGCAGTAACACCTAAAATACTAAACTAATTTGTCTTTATTAATAAAAAAAAAAAAAAAGCAGTGGAAGTTAGATAACAGAGGTGCATAAATGTTCCATGGATGCAATGCAATTGATAAATCACCATCATGTCATGGCATTGGCATCTCCATTAATATTGGCCCATGCGCATGTCACCATCTAGCATGCTACCCATTCTGAATCCAACGGTCACGATCGCATCAGCGCCACGCGAATCATTCTCCTTTACCCTCATGCCCCTGTCTTCTTTATGTAACCGCTCCGCTTTCGCTGTCACAACCACCTTTCACTCAAGCCAAAACCAAACTAGTTACTACCAATTCCTTCGTCTCAATTCCAAAATGTGTTTAATTTTTTCAAGTAAAATCTTAATTTTAAGATTTATAAATATCGCAAAGCGTAAGCAGAAGAATTTTTTTACTAAAATTAATGATTAATCAAGTTTTTAACAAAAGATTAATTATGGAGAAATGATATGAATGTTTGGTACATGTAAACTATAGTTAGGGTCCGCACCCAACCTCAAACCCATTCTTTGTTCTGTGTGGTGAGAAGAGTTTTGTGGCATGTGGGTTTGTGTGAAGGTGCGTGCGCAATGCAACCCTGCATGAGAAAACTGAAAACCGAACATGGATAGAAAAAATTGGCCATTTTGCCTCTTGTTTTTACGTGTGTCTACCTTACGCCTAGGCTACGTAGAATGGACACTGGGACCGACACCAAACGTTGTTAGTTAGAAGTTGAGACATGCACACAGCATTTTGGTATGCCTGATTCCTACTTTTGCCTAACTTTTCTTACATGCCCAGATATGTTTACCAATTTCAAGTGTTTCGTTACTTTCTCTCCATTCCAGTAGATACATATAAACATAAATATAGATGGCCGTGCTTTTCAAGTTCCTTTTCTCTGTCCTTGACAGGTTCTTTATGGATACCAGGGAAGGATCTCGAAGAATTAATGTGTTATTGGATAAGGAAGTTATCAGAATAGTCTTCTATATTTAAGTCGGTTTTTAATAAAATAATAATTAGTTTATGTGAATGGGTATGTTGATTATGCTTAGGAATGTTAAAGTCGTAGTTCGAAAACTTGGATTGACAATCACTAATCAAGAGTTGGTTACTAGTTTAATCAAGCATTCACTTATCAAACGGCATGAATTGTGATTCTTGTTTAGGCTAAAGTCAAATAATTAAATCATTAATGTCACTATATTATATTATTATTATTATTAGGCTATCACTACTAAAAATTGAAATCGGCTTATTTATCTGCTAGATAGATTGTTTTGAAGAGTTTTGATTGATGGTTTAATTAAATATGATTTTACTGTACAAGTTTTATGCAAGAGTTTCGTTTTATTTTACATATTTATTTAAATTCAAGATGATAGTTTGAAGAAAGAAATTATCTTAAAAAATTAGTAAGATAATATTGTAAGTGTATAAGTAATATATATTTATTTGATAAGGTAATCAAACTCAACTTGCAATTTCAGAGTCTATCATAATAATGTTTTCTGCCTTTGATAGGTTCTTGACTCAGTGAGTTTTCAAAAACTTTATTAAGATATGTAACTCAACTCAACTTGCAAACTTTCACCATTATCATAACTTTTGAGAAGAATGGTTAAGAATGTAGTCTCAATTATCAAAAGTAGTTATAATGCTATCTTATGAGTAAAGAAAATATTCAATCTCACTCGAATTACTCGATTTATTATAAAGTTTAGATACAAACTCCAATTTAAATATGTAAAAATATATTTTTTTTTTAGAAAAAATGATTTAAAAATTATAAATATTAAAATTTTAATTTATATTTAAAATATAAATTAGAGTTTTAACTATTTAATTATTATCTCTACAAAATTATATTCTCTAAATTCTTTTGACATGTTTTTTAGTTTTTTTAAGTTATTTCGCATCTTGTTCTTTGTTAACTATGAAATGATTATATTTTTAACATTTTTGAGACAACTATAATTTATTTGGAGTAAGTTTCTCCTTCATTATCTTTTCTTCTTTTGGTTTCACCTATGAGCATTTTGAGAAAGTTACGACATCACTTAATGCAATTATTTTATTAGCTTTTGGTTTATTAAGTGAGGTTTTCTTTTGTTTCTATAAGTTTTGTACAATCTCGGTCTTGTTCTTCTATATTGGAATTATTATTGCTTGGTAAGCAAGCAACTAATAAGGAAAGTTGAACTAGGATAATAAAATTCTTTTAAATCAATTCTTGAGATTAAGAATTTATTGTTGACATTTGAATGATTGAATCTTGAGATTAGATTGAATTTGCACAAATATATTGTATTGTTTTGGCATGATTTAAGTGTTGTAAACCTATATTTGGATTTTGTAGATAAAAACGTGCTTTTGATAATAGAAATAGGTTACATTAAAAGTATAAAACTTTTTCTTTTTATAAGTAAGTATAAAACTTGTTAGAATGAATAGAAGTAGTAGAATTAGATTGGAAACTATCTTGGTAAATTTACTAGTTTTTGTTTGTTTTACATATATATTGTTCAAGTGTCATGTTGGTTGCTCGAGCAACATTTAAGTAGTAAGATTTATTATAGGTAAAAGCGTCCACTTGAATTTCAAGAATTAAAACTTTTTCTTGAACTTATAATTTGACATTTGATTAAGAGAGATATCAAAATAATTTTCTCTCCTCTAAAACTTTCATCACTCAAACGGTGAAGAATCAATAAGTTGAGGTGATTTATGGATATTTTTGTAGCATGAGTAACCAGTCTCATCACTCAAGCTTTAGTTTAGGAGTTTGAGTGAAAGAATTATCGTTGATTTTCTCTACATTGGAACATGTCTCTTAAGTACTAGCTTTTTATTGAAGTGATATAGACTGATGCTCAAGTTTGTACTAATAGTTTGAATGATGAAGAGACCAAATAAATTTACTATTGTCCATAAATATATCATTCAAGCATTGAGGTAATGCCCAACGATATAAGATTATTCAAGCAAGGTCTTTGTCGCTCAAGCTATGTGGGTTGCCTTCGAAGTGAAATACTCATAATTCAAGCATCATTTTCTTCTTGCCTTAAAATATTTTGTTCAAAAGTTAGCTATCCACAATTGATCATGGTGATAATGTAAGTTTGATAATGTTGATGTGAAATCATTAAATGCGATTGATGATGATGTATGAAATTGAATATATACAAGATAATAAATATCAAATTGTGATGATTCTAATATGCCAAAGTGAAAGGTAGTATTGGATGAATATGATGGTGTTAGGTAGGTAGTCATCAAATAGGTATCACTAAATTAATTATATATAGTGTGAGTATGAAGTTGGGCAATTGATGAGATTATAAGTTTTGTTGATACATTAAGTTATATAGATAGAGATAACCAAGTGATGAGAGAATAATGAAGATTTTTTCCATAAAGTTGGGGGATACTTGATTATATGAGTAAGAAATTATCCTATTATAGGAAATTACTAAATGGAGTCAATATTAGAGAAGATAAATTTTCAAGCTAACCAACTATTATGATAAATGTTTGTTTTTCGTACTAGTCTTTTGAAATCAATCAATATATACGTGTGTGTAATTGACAAGACGAGTAACCTTTACTAGACTTCATGTATGACTATACATATATTAACAATGTTGATGTTTAATTGAATAGTTAGCCTATCCTTATATTTTATTTTTGATTTTTGATATTGTTTTAATCATGCTTTGGTGTGGGAATAGATGAACATATATTGAAGGAAATCTATAGACTTTTCTTTCTTCTTTTTAAGTCTTCTAGTTTTATTTTTTGATATATTTAATTATTTAATATAAACATAGGCTACATATAAAACTAAGACGATATTATTTAATTTGTATGTTTTATTATGTTTTCTCAATAATAAAATAGAATAAAGAGAATACTTTTCACTTATTATTTATTATTACATTTATTGAATATATATACATAAATGGACAAGATAATTTTATAATACTACTATCCTTAATTCTAATAAAATAGTATCCCTATAGCATTTACAATCTAAAATAAAGATAAAATATATAAAATTAAAGTCACAATAAATACCAAATTAATATGACACAAAAAAAAGCAATAAATTAGACATCCAAAATTTCCAAAATGACTCAATACTCCCTCTCAAGCTAGTGAATAAATGTTTTTTAATTCTCAATTTGCATATAATTCTTTCAAAATTATTATTATTCAACCCCTTGGTGAGTATATATGAAATTTGATCTTGAGAAGAAACATATGGTGTACAAATCATGTCGCTGTCAAGCTTCTCTTTAATAAAATGTCTGCCCACTTTAATATGTTTGATTCTGTCATCTTGTACTAGATTATGAGTTATCTTAATTGTAGATTTTTTTGTCACAATATAGCTTCATTTGTTCATCCCATTTTATCTTCAAGTCTTGTCTTCCAGTATAATTTTTAGCCATAATAGTTCATGTATGCCTTAAGCCATTGCTCGAAATTCTGCTTCACAACTGGACCTGGTTATGACACTTTGTTTTATACTTCTTAAGTTACCAACCACCAAGGAAAGTACAATAACTAGTAGTTAATCTTTTGTCAACAACTGAACCGGTATAATCAACATCAATATATTTTTCAAGAGTGACATTCCTGTCTCTTATGAAAAAAATTCCTCTTCCTGGTGTCATTTTCAAATACTAGACAATCCAAATAGCAGCTTGTAAATATGATTCTTTTTGTTGATGCATAAATTGACTTACTAAACTCATAGCAAAAACAATATTAGGTCTAGTGTGAGATAAACAAATAAGTTCCTACAAGCATTTTATACACTTCTTTATCAATAACCACATCATCCTCTTCATTTTCCAACTTTGCATTTGGATCAACCGGTGTACTTGTTGATCTGCAGACCATTTTACCTGTTTCTTGCAACAAATCAGTAATATACTTTTATTGAGATATAAAAATCCCTTTCTTGGAATGAGCAACTTCTATTCATAGGAAACGTTTTATTTTTTCCAAGCTTTGAATCTCAAATTCATTATTATCGACCACAATAATATCATCAGCATAGACTAACAAAATTGTTACTCCCATTGAATCAAAATACTTAATAAACAAAGTGCGGTCTCACTGACTTTGATCATATTGAAGACTTATCATGACTTTGGTGAACCTCCCAAACCATGCTCTAGATGATTGTTCCAGCCCATACAATGCCTTTGTTAGTTTGCATATTATGTTTGCCTCAATCTCCCCTATATATCCAAGTGGTACTTGTAACATCTTAAAAGTTCTGAAGACCCAAAAAATTTTAGTTTGAATCCCGAAAGAACTCTGTTAATATCATCTATAAAGTTATTGTCTAATGTATCATCTATATCATCTATCTATCTCTATTTTGATAATCCCTTAATCCTCTAATAACTTTTATTCTCAATAGACAAATTCGTTTGTCTTTGAGTAAAAGGGATAAGATTTTAAAGATAAAAATTTGAGGCGTATTAAATGTTAAAGATAATCTCTAGTTATAATCAGTGTCACTCAATATATTTCTACAGTTAAAAAATTCCTCTACAATTTAAAACTATATATCTGAAATTTAGAACCCAACTAACTTGCCAACATGTATTTGGAATTTAACAAGAAGTAATGATTATCATACACTATAAATAGAACTCTCATAAATGCATAAGACATACTTTTCACTAACCAACTAAAAATAAGTTTGAAGAAGAGAATGAAAAATTAAGGTAAGGAAAAGAAGATATAATGCATATTACCCATTTTCGTATTTTTAGTAAGATACCCCTAAGCCTTACTCCCTATTAAAGTTTTTTATTTTAATTGATTCTCTATGTTTTCACAGTTGATTATATAAACCGTACCTTTGAAAATTTAATGAACTATCATGAGGTTATAAAGATTATGATGTAGAATGAACATTTATTATATTAAAATATTTTTATGATGTTATGATTGGTACCATGATCATGGTGTGTTTTATGAATTCCTGTAATGGAGGATTTAATTCCTTGGGGATTATTGAGCTGCAAATATTATTTTAGGGATCGGAGGTGTGGACATGATTGCTCAATTATCCTAACTAGTCATTATAGTTCCATTTGTAACATCCCAATAATCTCAACACAGATATCTTCTTTTTTGAAGATATTATGTCTCGATCAGTATTTCATATTATTCACAAACATTGAAAATAGATCACCATATATAAAAATTCATTCAATTTAATTCAAATTCATCCAATTCATACCTAATAAAACAAATAATTACAATATCTGCTAAAAATATTCAAACTAATTCCCTTAACCAAATTCACAAAACAACTAAACACAATATCTACTATAAGCATTCAAACTAGCTTCCCTTACCCGAATTCACAAGACAAGTAATTACAATATCTATAAAAATATACATTTAGCTTCCCTTACCAGAATTCACAAAATAAGTAAATGCAATATCTACTAAAAACATTTAAACTATCTTCCTTTACCTCTATAGAGTAAAGATACTCAAAGGAGTTCCAAAAACCTAAAATCACGGACAACCTAACTCTGTTCAAGAATCTATCGGACACTCTTGCTCTACTCAACCTAGGAATCTAGGGTTGACCTCCGATTGTCAGTTTGATAAGGAAGGAAGGTGGAATTTTAGAGAGAAGGCAAAAGAAAGGGAAAAAATAACTTTTTTAGAGAGAGAGAGTTGATAGTTTTTATAAACAAAATATCTTCTTAGAGATAATTGGTGGTTGTTATAAAAATAAAAACTAAATAACTAATTTTTATTTACCTAAACAACTTTTTTGTTACAAAAAAATATTCAGGTGTTATCTTATTTGTCTGTAAAGTTAAATTCTAGGTTGATTTTTATTTTCGAGCTATTTTTTAGAATATTATATTCTCCCCAACAAAAAAAAAAATCGTCCTAAAAAATTAACATGTTAGGAAAGAATAAAGATAGGTTTCTTTAATGATTTTCCTCCATCTCTCAAGTTCAACAACTAAACTTGGCTTCTCACAAAATAAATCCTATACTAAAACAAGTAACAATACAACAACTCAATAATTGAAATCTAATATCCTTCAAAAGTAGACATAGAAGTTGTGTCTATAAATACTATCAAAACACTAACATAAAGGAACACTTCACACACATTCTAATTTATGTCTAACATCCAATTTCATACAAAATCTAATTAATTAATTAATCAAAACATAACTTTTAAAGATACTATAAACATGAAATCTTAAGATAAAAAATCAATCTTGATTGAGTCATGAGTGTTCACCCTCACCACTTTATCAAGATTCTTTTCTTTCTTGATAATTTCATCCTCATTCATCACAATCAACTTAACTCAAATACAAATCAAAATTTCAAAGATCATGCTCAAACATCCAACTAGAAACATTTTGCCTTTTTCTTAAAACTAAATTTCAAAAATCTATAAGCAGAAGAAACACAATAAACTCACTACCCTCATGTCATCCTAGCTTTAGAGCTAAATAAGATAACATATGAATATTTTTTTTTATAAATATAATATCTTCTTAGAGATAATTGGTGGTTGTTATAAAAATGAAAACTAAATAACTAATTTTTATTTACTTAAATCTTATTTATCTCTAAAGCTAAATTCTAGGTTGATTTTTATTCTAAAACTATTTTTTAGGGTATTACACCATTCAGATCATTTATTATGTCTCTTACATGTTTTAATATTGTCAATTCTATTTTGCATAAACACATTTTTTTTAAATACGTGTCTTTTAAATCTTAATAGGAAGTACATCTAAAGTTGTCATTCTGAGTAGGATAATTGAAAGTTTTATTGTTAGTACCTTTCTACAGACGAACAACTTAAATAATTGAAACATTTTGTCTAACCTAAACATTCTCTCATTTAATATGAATTTTCCTGACTAAAAAACTATATTTAAAGTGTGTGTATCTCACTTTTCTATTTTGTTCTCTTTATTTCATATTTCATACTTATCACAAATAAAACCAAGACATGACATATCTGAATGGTTATAACTCTTTCACAACAGATATCTCAACATACTTCTATGGGCATGAATGGAGTACAAATGTTAATTGAGAACACAGTTACGTTTCGAGGCACAACTCATTCCACCATTATTTTCCTTATGGAGTAGGAACACCACTAATCCTAGATGGTCTGGTAGTGGTGACTTTTGCTTCACCATCTATTATTTACTATAATACTTTACTTAATCTATTGCCCTCCCCTATTTGGTAGCTAAAGTAGTAGGAAATATGATGTAAAGTACTGCATAGTAAAACAATAAGAATCGCCTACCACCTGGTATGATAAACTTTTGTTTAATTACTATGTACTTTTGGAAGTAACATAACTCTGATAGACCTCTTTGTAAGTGTTTTAAAGGTTTAACCAGGATGAATTTAAGAGAAGAATATATGTTTGTATAAATTGACTCTAGGTTTGATTATCGTCTATTCAAGCTCATCAAAAGATTTTATGTATTGTCTGATAGGCATCCGCATAAAGGTTCGTTTGATGACAATTATTTCCTCATAGACAAGGATTTCTAGACGCTTGGAAGAAGTGGTCATAATTTAAAAAAAATGGTTTAGAAGTATATGTTAACTAGATGAATATACTAATAAGTAACAGATTAAAAGAATATTGGTATTAGAAAAAAAATTATAACTATGAATATTTTATTCGTTTCTTTGAATGAACTCCTCTACTGTCGTAGTTCAAAATAACCTCTATGTGTGTGTGTGTTCCATATATATTTCTTCTTCAAGATTCCCGTATAAAAAGGCATTTTTTTACATCAAATTGTTACAAATTCCAGACATGGTTTGCTACGAAGGATAAAATAACTCTAACTGTGTTCATTTTACAACTAGTGTAAAAGTCTCCAAGTAATCCACTTCATATGTTTGAGTAAATCATTTTGCTACCAGCCTAGCCTTGAGTTTTCAATAGTTCCATCAGCCTTATATTTTACTGTATAAGCCTACTTGCATTCAACAAGTTTTTTCTCGATGGTAGAGTGTCCAATGTCCTAGTATTATTCTTCTCCAATGCCTCCATTTCCAAATCCATGGCTTGTTTCCATTTGTATCAATTAATGCCTTAGATACATAATAAGGTATATTTGTGGTGTTTAGACTTCTGAGAAACGTTTTATGCGAGGGAGAGAGTTTTAAAAGGAAATATAATTTGTTAAACGATAAGTAGGTTTGGTCACAACTCTAGTTCCTTTTCTAAGGGCCATTAGAAGATCTAAATTCTTTGTTACTGGCTTATCACAAGGAAATTCATCATGGTTAGTGGAATTAAGGTTTACATGTTTAGATATATTTACCTCTTGTAATGGTAACAGATTGAACTCTTGAACATGTGTAGATCCATGAATAAGTTTTTCTCTACAATGTCGTCTAATAGAATCTGCAGAAACTTAAGGAAGATTTTGATCTACCACGCTCTCCCTCTCAACAGGTTCAATTTCAGTCGTTCTTTCCCTCTCAACAGTTTCAGTGGTATTATTCTTTTGTCCCTTCAAAATATAGATTGGGAAGTATAAAATCATAAGCATGTTCATCATCTTCTCTTAAATCCTCTCCCTCTAAAGATGATGGTGCTCAAATTAGCTAACTTGTTCATTGAAAGTGATATCCTTAGAGACTATTTTTTTTCAAAGGAGGATGAAAAACACTTATACCTTTTTTATGTGACAAAGTACCCTAAGAAAATACATATAAGTGTTTGTGGATCAAGTTTCCTCTTTGTTGTTTATGAACATGGACAAAAGAAACACAACCAAATATTTTAGGTGGAATGTTAAGAAAATGATTTGTACGTGGATAAAATGAGTGAAGTACCTCCATTGGACTTTTTAATTGTAAGACAGTCAAGGGTAACATGTTAATTAAATAGGTAGTAATGAGAACAGTTCACCCCCAAAATCTTTTTGGAACATTACTTTGAAAGAGGAGTACTCTAGTTTGTTCTAAAAAGATGTCAATTTTTCTGTTTAGAAACTCCATTTTGTTGGGGTGTATAAACAAATGAGGATTCATGAATTATTCCTTCCTTTTTAAAAAATGAGTCTAATGTATGATTAAAACAATTTGTAGCATTATCAGGTCTCAATTTCTTAATAACCATCCCAAATTGATTTTAATAAGTGACACAAATTGCATAGTTATAGAACTAACCTCAAATTTTTGTTTAAGGACAAAAAGTCATGTTACCCTTATACAATCATCAATAAAAGTAATAAACCATTTAGCTTCTCAAACATTTCAAATATTAGAGAGACGCCTCCAATCAGTATAAATAAGATGAAAAGGATTAAAACTTATTTTATTGTAGGCACGAGAAAACGACACAAGTTTGTGTTTTGCCAATTCACAAACCTCACAATGAAGATTCTGCAAATTCAAATTGTTAAACAAAGAAGGAAACAAAAGTTTTATAACATGAAATGAAGGATGTCCAAGACGACAATGATACAACTGAATCTTTTCACGGTTGTGTATTGTGGATTCAATCACTAAAAAGTGACTCTTAATAAACTAATTCAAGTCTCCTTATATTAAAGATCATTCCACTCTCTAGCATGTCCAATTGTCCTCCCCAATTCCTTGTCCTGTTATATAATAATTATTATAAAAAATCACATTACAACAGAGATCTTTGGTAAGTTTTTGAATATGGATATTAGGTTTGTGGATAACTTAGGAACATGGAGGATACTTTTTAAGAGTATGATTGGGTTTACTTAGATATCTCCTTGATCAGTTGTAGTTATCATGTTTCCATTAGCTGTGGATACTAAATGATGGAAACTGGTTTTGTCTTGCTTGATTTAGAGTTTCCACTAGTTGATGGAGTGTGGAGGAGGTGTGGAAGCTTTGGAATGCAATGTATAGGTCACGAAACAGATGAGGTGATCAAAGGAAAAAAATGAATGACAAGAGAGGTGGGACCAACTCTCACATAATCCTAAGCTAGACACTTAAGATGTGCTAACTTAGAGGTTCACTTAGGAACAAGTGAGGCACCATTTTGGCATAATCTCTACTAATTCCAAGTTAAATTTACAAGAGGCTAGCACACTTATTTATAGTGCTAGGGTCAACCCAAACCAGAGTCAAAATTTAAATATTCAAATTCAAAATAAAATCCTAAATCTAGAAGAGCCAATGAGAGTATGTCATGTGGCTAGTCACACTCTCCATGCTTTCTCCCATGTGCAAATCATTTTCTCCCATGTTTGTAGCTCCTTTGTGAGTCAACTTCATGCCTTGGACATTCTAGGGTTTGCATTAGGCTTTAGGAAGCCAAAATGCAACCTTAGATGAATTATACTATCCTATTATAACCCTATTCTACTTGGCCCAAATACATGATTCACATTATTTTAAGCTATTCTAAAATATTTATACAAATAGAGGACTTCTTCTTATGTTTTATATTCTTTAGAGTAATCTCCTCATAGTTAAATTCAAACTCTGGTTAGAGGCACAAACAAGCTCATATGGGTTTAATCTTCTGGAAAGCTTTTGATCTACTTTTGATTCTGTTTTCTCTTTATTCCTTGACTAAGGTGACTAAAACGTATTAGTCTTCAACTTTTAATTACCAAAATATTTTAGATGTTATCTGTACGCATAAATGAGATATCATTTGCAAATTAGATCATGCTTATGACTACTTTATTATTTTCTACATTTACTCCTTTTAGCATAATTTTCCATAGTACCTTTCTAACCATTATTGTTATACTTTCTGTTACAATGAAAAGCAGAGAAGAAACTAGAATATTGAGTCTTTACTGAATTTTAACTCTTTTTAATTGGGTTAGCATTTACAAATAATGATGAAACTAGAGATTCCTTTGTCTAATTTATCTAAATTATAAAAAAAATACATTAAAATATAATTATATATCCAATTATAGAATTACTTTTTATTTAATTTTTGTTTATTCTTTCCTAATTCTTATTTATTTATCTTAAAAAGCACTTTTAGTGTAAAATATTGTATCTTATCCAAGGTGACATAAATGAGGTTGATACTTTGAGTATGGAATTTGATGAATGAAGTGGGGACGCCTATTAGAACCCAACACTCAAGTTAGAAGAATTTTGGTGGCAATAACTGTACGAAAGGGTGGAAAAATGTACCTAGAGAGGAACTGTTTTTCTATGCATAAGACAGGATATTGACCTCGATGGTCAGGTATTACCAACGTTGATGACCTGACAGCTTTATTGTGAAATGTAAGAGATTGTAATATCTAATGCTTTTACTCAAAATTGATTATCAAATATTATTATCTTAGAATTTTCTCCTAGTACTTTATTAGAAAAATTACAATTATTATCGGGTTTATTTATTCAATTTATAAGATTAGTTTATTAGCTAAGATTTGTATACTATATTTCTGTCTCATTATATATAATCTTATATATATATATATATATATATATATATATATATATATATATATATTATATATATTATATATATA
>Ga0099824_1000316_pt1 | contig 52109 bp, 17 predicted proteins | sample SiratrowhiteBW_FD_76837 | JGI IMG/M metagenome (GOLD analysis project Ga0099824, IMG submission 76837) | Root nodule microbial communities of legume samples collected from California, USA - Siratro white BW | ecosystem: Host-associated > Plants > Roots > Nodule | place: USA: California... | reverse complement strand
TTTTTTTTTTTTTTTTTTTTTTTTTTTTTTTTTTTTTTTTTTTTTTTTTTTTTTTTTTTTTTTTTTTTTTTTTTTTTTTTTTTTTTTTTTTTTTTTTGCTATCTCAGTGGTAAAGGATATTCAGTTGGCCCGGAGGCTTGGAGGAATAGGAAGGCCTTGGTGAATGCATAATGCCAGAAGTAAACAAACACCATTAGTGCTTTTGTCTGTAAACCCTGCTGTCAAATTACAGTGATGACTGGGGTATTATATATTAGGAAATAGAATGTAATTCATCTTTGTAGTTGAAACAACAATTATAGAATTCAAATTAAAAACCAACCATCATAGAATGGTTGCTACTATGACTTCGAATTGATGAGTGACGTAATAGTGTAACATTGTAGCAATGGAATATTTCAAGTTATATTGTATAAGAAATTCAAGGGTCTACTATATGCTTAGGGCTTAGAACTTAGTCTTGTTTCTGTGACGCCATTGCTTCTGTACACAGACATACCTGAACTTTGCCTCCTAATTTGTATTGTATGTTATAATTTCATTATTCTTTTTCTGGAATCATACAGTGGTAATGGGTAATTTAAACCTAATTTTACATGACTTACAATCCAGGAGTTATTCTGCTGTTACATTCCAGGTTAAAAAAAAAATGTATTACAGATATTATTCATATTCATTCAACTTTTATGTTTAGTTTAATCTATTCAATAAATAAATTTAGTTTGACATACAATCACAAATGTGGTAATTTCCTTGGCAACAAATGATAATTTATGATTTGATTACAATATAAAGTATTATTACTTTTTTTAATTACATTATAAAATGATTTTTTCTTAACAGAAGCACTTAATAAAGTAACATATTTTCTCAATAGAAAATGTTCGAGTCCCAGTTTTCATTTCCAGTCAAATCTAATAAAATATGGGTTCAAACATTGAGGGACCAACGATGCTTCTAATGTTTGATGTAATGTCTAACTAATTAGAGGTCAATAGTAATAGTTTAATATCAAATAGCTAACTCCTATATCTTAATATCTTAATATCTTAAAATCTAAATTCTAAATCCTAAACCTTAAATCTATAAAATATGAATAATATATTAATTAAATTAATAATAGAAATTTAGTTGTAGATATATACGCTATCTTTCTTTTCACTGTTACCAAATTATAAAAAAACTATAATGCTTGAAATACTTTAACTTTTTTCTTTTATATCAATGCGATAGCGATTCGTAACTACAATCTTCAAAATTTTCTATTAATCTTGAGTTCAATAATTGGATGCTAATATTTAATAATTGCGCCTATGCAATTTTTTTCCTACCACAATAATACTTTTAGCTATTATGAAAAATCTCATAATTTTAAATCATTTTTAAAATGATATCAATATTTTATATTACATCGAATCCGAGGGCATCGTAAACTTTGAATAAAGTACTTTCGAATCCTTAGAAAACTTTGAAACTAAGTTTCATAAACATGTTTCATGCTGAAATTAATCTAAAATGCATGCATGTTCCATCTAAGAAAAATATCATAGAGTTCATATTTATTACTCTTGACACATATCATTGACTTTAACTCATTCCGTAAGAAAGGTGTTCCCTTATCTTCCATAGAGTCTATGCTTAAAATATGATAGAGCTAAAATGTGGTTAACATTGCCCCTTCTAATCAAATCAAGTTGTGGTCCATTTTCAAACATAATTTCTAGTAATAAGGTTATATTTGAATCATTTTATGTCATATTCAATGTAAGATCAAAAATTTAATAAAATATTTCCATTACATTATGAATATGATGTAAAATTTAATACTATTTTTTAAATATATTTTATCAATAATCAAATAAAAAACTACTTAAAATAATCTTATAAAAACAAAAATTGAAAAAAAAATGTTTCAAAAACGCAGTAATACAATGAGACTCACAAAAAATAAATTAAAATCTTATACTATTCTTTAAATAGAAATGGCCTAGTGTATATTTTAAAGCAATGGGCTATATTTTTCTTTGAAATAAAAGCATAAACTAGTTTACATATACTTGTGGGAAAAAAAAAGTATTAGTGTTATGTTATTTTATAAAATATGGATTCCCTAATAACATAATAGCGTTAATATGAATATGATGCTATAAAATTAAAATGTGACATATTTTTAGTATTTATCTCTCTCATGGCATTGTATTTATTTATTTTATTTACAAAAATCGAACACATTTAGTTTCTTTTTGTTTGTTTATTTATTTATTTAGAAAATACATCCTATCTAACAAAAATACTTCGACAAATTCTTGATACAAGAATGCAGGGCTATATAAAGCCATGAGAAATATATTTTTTTTCACATGCAAATCAATTTGTAGATAAATATTTCAGAATAATATGTGAGAAAAAGTTTCCATCATTTATTAGCCGATGGAGAAGTGTAAAATTTTAAAAATTCAATAAATTCAAGGAAATGACTAATAATTAATTTGAACCCCTTCACCAATCTCTTGAAAGTTTCAACTTGTTGGACTATGGGATGTGTTCACACTTCACACACATGCCCACTTGTCTTCTTCTATGTGTACAAAACATAATCATCATTTATGAAAAAAGTAACAATACTTTCTCTCATGTTGAATGTAAAAAGGCATCTTCATTGTTGAATAGAAATAAAAACAATTTTCAACCAATTTTATATTATTTAGTGAGATTATTTCTTAAATGTCTTTAATTTAATTATTGTTTTTCCAGTGTTTCTTTTAAATTATTTATATTAAGTTCTTTTCAATTAAATTTAGATAATTAAAAACAAATAAATAAGAATTTACGGGTTTTTATGGTCTACCAAATCTAGAAAGATTTTCAATTTAAATGTATTAAAGTAATTCAAGAATAGAAGAAAATGAAATTCATACATAAATTGATTCTTTTGAAAACAATTTTATTATTATTTTTGTGAAATAAGTTTGATCTTTCAAATAAATAAATAAAAACATTGTATATAAATAACGATAATCAAACATAAAAAAGGAAAAAAAATACTATATTTTGTTAAAAGATAATCATAAAAGTAATAAAAGAACATTTGAGTGTATAGTGATAGCAAATAAAAATTAACAAAAAACATGAACATAAAACAAAATGTAATGCTAGTAAAATCAATTGAAGAATAAGATAAACAAGAAACAAAAAGTAAAACCAAAAATATAGCATAAGTTTGTTAAGAACTCCATAAAAGTTGTGATCATGAACACAAATATTACTATTTCCTTTATCATTGTCACTTTTGAGTTTAGTGAGATTTGGTACAGAGTCCTTATTAAATGCTTAACTTTATCTTCATGTTCGTATATTCTTAACTTTGATATATATAGTTGGAAACCCTAATCTTTTACAAACTATATATGTTGGAAAGAAAAGTTAGGGTTAAGAAAAGTTATTATGAGATGGAAGACAAAATGTTTGAAGGTGGAAGAGAGTGACGCGTTTTTAGGTTTGATTGTGAGGTAAAAAGACAAAAAGTGGATAACATAATATAACATACATTAATGCTGTTCTCTGCTCTCACTTTCCACAAAATAACGTAGCAATTTCATGGTTGAATCTTCCACCTTTTAATTATTATTGTTCTTGTCAACTTCGTACCCTTTATATGAAAACATGTGAAAATAATTAATATAAACAAAACAAGGTTCTTCCACTTTCAAATTCCAAACTTTCTTTATTCCACATTTTCTTTCAAATCAGCTTTGGATCTTCTGCAACGTCATCACAGTCAAAGCTCCATCACAATCTAACCATGAAAAAAAAACTCTTAATTTATGTCTTTCCTTCATTACCAACGTAATTTACATGTAACTACGTGGATCATCGTTTCAAACCAATCCTTTTCACTATTGTGTTGTCAATATCATATCTTCACGACATGATGATGTTTCCCAAGATGTTGCACTATTTTTAAATCTTAAAGTTACGTGTTGCTACTTTGAATAATTATTGTGATTCCATCGTTGAATTTTCTTAATTAAATGTTGTTATTAGAGAGTTCGACAAAAATATTATCATCACGTATTTTACTTTTCAAACATCAACAGATCGAGAATTTCAATATTAATTTGTGTGATACTTGAAATGGACTTCAACAATGGAGCTTCTGATATGTGTAAATATTTTCCAGTTACTTCAAATTTTAAATTAAGATCAAGTTATAGTATACATATGAAAATATATAATACTTATCTTATAAAAAGATAAATAAAATTTAAACTCAGTTCGTAATATAATATTAAAAGTAATCTTAATATAGGAACCATATTCACTTTATAAGTTAAATTTTGGAGATAGAAGAATTTTTAAAGTTTGTCATTTTATTTCTTTTATGCACTGTGCTTGGTGATAATATTATGAGAATTTCATTCGACAAAAACCTATCTAAAAGTTATGACGATGATTATGTGTATGTTTGTTTTAAAAAAAAATAGTTTTATAATAAAATAATTACTTGTTATAATTTTTACTATGTTTGGATAAACTTACTAATTACCTGATAAAAGATATTAAAGGACTCTTACTAATTATGCATAAATTAAAAAAAAATACGTTTTTATCTAAAAGTAATTACGCAAAAGTTTATCTAAATATATATAGTATTTTGTGTGTGGACAAGGTTGGAGGAAAAAATTAAATATAATAAAAAATTAACTTTTATAATAATTTTTCTTACCAATAACAGTGAATATAAATCCAATTATCGTCCGTATATAAGGGCTTAATTAATTTATATTTATTTATTTTACAAATTGCATGTACTTTTTACAGAAAGTAGTCTTATTCAAATATGATTATTGTATAATTAATATTTTTTGAAGATTTGGAAATAATAAATAAACTGAGATAATCTCGTACCAGTTGACTTAATTAAAAAGCCATATAAATAAGAAATAAAATACTCTATTTAACATACACGTATAATTGGTACAATTAACAGTGTAACTAAAAGCATAATAAAATATATTTGTTGAGTATCTTTCATTATTAATTCATTTTTGTGAATGAAAAATGGTCCACGTCGTGTTCTAGACCTTTCTGCAATCATTATTTTAAAGTGGGAACGCGCTTACAAGGAAAGAAGAAGAGAGGAAGACGACAATTCCATCGGAAAACCAAACAAGCCTTGTCTATGAAACATTGATATTCTGTTTGAAGAGAAAAAAATAAAATAAAATAAATAATAGGAAAAGAAATTAACGTTGGAAGCTTTCACGTTTCACATATAAGAAATTAATAGAAGTTATTGGTGTAAATCATTGAGGCTAAAGTTAATGTTACCTATCATACTAAATAACGAGATTAACAGCTTATTATTACGATTAAATTTTATCTTTATTTAAATTTTACTGAATTATCAAATACATTTTAAAAATAAGTTTTATCAATTTTGTATACATTTATTTTATTAAATTGTATTTTAATTAATAAAAACTACCCTTTTAGTATTTTTTTTAAAATAAACATATTATATTAAAGTAAATTAAACTAAAATTTTAAAAAAAAATTAAATATTACAAAGTAAAAAATTGGACTAAACTTGTGAAATTTCAATGTATAAATACTAAAATAACAAAAATGGGGATTCAAATAGTGAAAAATTAAGAATAGATTATGTAAAATTTAAAATAGTGTTACATTTATCTTTTATATATAATATATATATATATATATATATATATATATATACTTATATTTTACATTTTAAATATTTTATTTCCTCTTCTTCTTTATTTACATACATAACTATAAAAATTGATCTAAATATAATATATATAATATTTTTATTTTTCTACATAAGCTCATTCTTGTAAAACTTTCTCATCAGATCGTGTAAAATAAGATAGTAATTCAAAATATTTCATAAAAGAAATACATAATAACAGTTTATTTCATCAAACCACACCTTTCATAAATAATAAGTATTTAAAAAATATATCTATATTATACTTGTTTTTTAATAAAATATTATATTTTAATAAAATAATATTATTTTTAGTAATTAAATAAGTATAATTGTTCTTTCATAAATATTTATAAGTTAGTAATAATATTTCTTTTTTCTTCTATTGTTTTATAATTCTTTTACTCTCCTATAGGAAATTTTGCAGTGATTGCATACTTACAGTCTGAATATTTGTTCCTAACTTTAATTATGTAATTTGGTTTAGATGTTTTTAATTTGTCAGAGATACACAGGGCCTCTTAAAAGATAGGTGTATATTAAGGAGATGAGATAAATCTCTCTATTTCATCCCCTTTTTATTATTACTTTTAATTTTCTTCATTTATTATTTTTTTAAAGTTATTAATTTTAAATAGTTGATTATATAATTTTTAGAAAATAATAAAATATTTAAATTATTAAAAAATAGTATAATATAATAAATTGTATTTGAAAAATATTATATTATAATTTTTTGGAATCTTACACTAATTCGAAAAACATTGATTCACTCTAACGCTTACAAAATCTTTGAATAAATTTAGCGAAAAATTTATTCACTTCTCATTGAGTCTAAAACTCACTTCTTCGTTTGCCTCCAATCCGTTGGGTGGGTTGTAAGATTTGCTAAACAAATTATGTTAAAAAAAAATTAGTCTCAAACTGCTCAAACACTTCAAATTGAAACATTTAACTATAAATCAATTTACAAAATATTTATGCACCTGATTTAACTATCTAATATCACATAATAACTTATATAATTTCATTTTTATCATTTTATATTTCATTAGCTAAAATTATCTCCTATTGTTTTAAATCATCATATACCTGATTTAACTATACCTAAATGGTTCACACTAAATCATCATATACAATTAATTTTATTAATTATTTTAAATCAAAACATAAATCAATATAATCATATTACAATCATAGTTCACAAATTTTTAAACTCAATCAAAATTATAAACAAACTGAATGTATATTTCCTCGGTCAACAATACAATCACAACACTTCAATCTTTCTAAATAATTTTTCATAATATCAAATGTCAATTAACATAAATTTCAACATAATTTTCATTTAATATTTTTCCGACTTAATCCAAAGGATTTCTATTGATAATATAGATGAATTACGATAAACCAACCACACAACATCTTGCAATTTTCAAACATACAATATCCTTATATATAATACAATTACAATTATATAGTGACTAAGTCACAACCAAGCATTTAAATATTTTACCTTAAGATTCTATCAAACATTTAATTAACTTTCTTTATCTAAAAACAAATTATTTTAACGAAATTTCAACAAGTTATATTCAACATAAGAAACTCAAATCTACCCACATAAAAGTTTAAACATTAAACCAAAGATATCATTATAATCTTAAATTAACATAGATTCATCTTACCTATTAAACTCTACATACAAGACATCTTTGGACGTGCAAACTAATTATATGCAAACAATAAAAAGAAAAAGAAAAAGAACAACTTACTTTAAAATAAAATTTTGATTCGATAGATATCTTCTGTTATCTGCTAGTTTTAATATTGTAAGTTTAAATTTTAAAAATAATAAAATATTCAACTCATTATCTTAAAAATAAAAGAAAAAAAATAGATTTTAGAGATACGTTACCCTACACAAAATAATGAACAATCAACTCATAATCTTTAAAAAATAGATTTTAAAAATAGGGTTATTTTTAAAAAATGAAACCAAAATAATTAAGTTGTTCTATTTATACTTTTTAACTAAAATATTAAAATATTCATTCTTCATCTTATTAAAACTACTTCTACTCTTAAACATAAACATAGTTTACTATGTGCTTACATATTCAAATTATAATTTAATAAAAATTACGTCTTCATATAATTCAACGCAATCTAATGAAATTTTAACAGTCATTAAAGAAAACACTTACTTACGTTCAAATGCTTTTTTTAAGGGTTAAGTATTAGTGTATTGTTTTAAGTTTTCAAATTAGAAATTGATTCAAAATATTACCAAAACAAAATATGCAATTACAGATTTTTTTTTTAATTTTCTTTTTATTAATAGCAGCCTCTTGCTTCTTGTATCTTTGTGTTAGGAAAGATTCTTATGCTGAGTGTTGGATGTTTTTGTCTTTGAGTCATGCAGAACATTGTTGACTATTCTGTAAGTGTCAAATTGGCTATCAAATTGTGCAAATATCTGTAATATTTTTTTTTATCTCAACTTGAATTTGGTTAATTCTTTCATGCTCAAATGTATATTTGGTACAAAATGAATCACATGAATCATGATTTGCCTATAACATAAAACTAGTGGTACTCTTTCATTTTCCAGCTTAATCTTTCAAATTATGCATAAAATAATTCTTAGACCTGTTATCATTCAATGTTCAGCTGTTTAAATCTTGAGTTATGTAGTTTAATTATAGATATATTGCTAAATGACATATGGACTATGTTTAATTATATATTTAAGGGCCAAGTTGGAGACTTATTTGGGCAAATAGAGTTTCTGATAATTATTTGTTGTTGTGGGTACCTCTCTATACCTTTTAAATTATTATTAAAGGTTATTCAAAACTTTAATAAAATTTTGGCAATTTGCAGAATTATATTACATTTTTTACACAAGAGAGTGTAAAACTTGCATCTTGAATCTTCATCATAGAATATTTTCCAAGAGACATGAGGGCTTTCAATGTTTTTTTTTTTCCTTCGAAGTCATATCTTTTATTGATACGTGTAATGCTCAATAAAATATCTAAAGAAAAGTTTTTATTTTTAATAAAAACTAACTTCATCTATATCAAGAAAATCAATTAACATTTTTGAATTGTATTATTTTTCAATAATTTTTTCATAAATAAAAAATAGTTAAAATATTATTTCAACTAATGATAAAGAGTATATTACAGATAGTATGTTAATATTCTTCAACTAAAAATTATGTAAGTGGTCTTTTTTTCATTCCATACTCCAAAATTAAAAGTTAAATAAAAACAGAAAAAATAAATAAAAATGAAGTGAGATTCATATCATAGAAAATCAGTCATATATTGTCATGCCACCATAAAACTAATAAAATATTGTCATGCCATTATAAAACTATCAAGATCAACGGAAGCAAAATGTTACACGTCAACTTCTCACTTCTCTTTTTGCATTTTCAATGATAATATAAATGAATTCAATATGTTCTTATGACTAAATAATTTATCACTGTTTAATTTTCAACAAATAAATAATTAATCAGTATTAAAATTTCAAATTATAAAAGCATAAAATACAAGAAAAGGTAAAATTCCCAATTCCCTTGAACATTTAAATTTTTTAAAAGTTATAAAATAGAAATTTATCAAACAAATACAATACAATTAATATATATTTTTAAATTAGAGATGCATCCAAGAATCTTCAACCCTCCTTCCGCGTTGCCGTTCACTATCACCGTGTGTGAGCCTTTATACAACGGGTTCGAGATGAGGTCGATGTGGGACATTGATATCATTTGAAGTGGTCAAATAATCAATCAGTATATTCATGGATAACTCTTTCATCCTTTTTTTTTTCCTCTCTCATCATGATTCATTATTCTAACTGATATGATAAAATCATAATCTAAATTTTGAGGGGTCCACAATGTAGAAAACTTACATGTGTTTGGCCAGTCAAATCTACCTCTTTTTCCTCCTCTTTCCTCACCCTTAAATGCCCCCTTCCTCACACCTTCTTTGTTAAGGAAGGTTCCTCTCTTTCCTATTTGATTCATGCTTTCACACTCTCTATCACCAATCCCTTATATCCCCTCCACTAAGCAGATCATAGCTCGCCACTTCACCAACAATTTTCCACTCCAATTTCCCTCCATATTCTCTAGTATTTGTAATTTTTCTGAATGATTGATCCATTTTGCATTCTTGGATAACTTGCCAAATCACGTGTTCCTCATGAGCTAATAGTTTGAGTCATCCGTTTTTAGATATAACTTCCTTCCCCTACACATTTTCTTTCCATAGTTTTTCTACTGCAATTCTTGAAAAGCTTTAGTTTCTTGTTATTGGTTCTTCTCCACAAATGGAAGAGAGTACAAAGTGTGAACAAGTTGGTGTCATTGATGAGTTAAAGCTAGGGAAGGAGCTAACAAAGAAGCTTTTGGAGCAACTATTTCCATCTTCCTTATCATCATCATCATCCTCATCCACCTCATCTTGTGACACAAATGAAGTGTTAATTGAGAAAATAATTTCCACCATGGAGAAGGCACTTGCCATGGTGAATTGTATGGCTAATGCAGGAGAAAGTAAGGCCAAGAATGGTAGTCATTGCTCTTTCATAAATGGTAGCCCCAAAAGTGAGGTCATGGAGCCTGAGGTTGAGCACAAAAATGTCTCAAAGAAAAGGTAATGTCAAAAGTTCTTTTTACCAAAATCATTGTTTCTTTTGGACATGAGGTGAAAAGGTTCATGGTCTGATTTCAATTTGGGGTTCTTTGAATTTGTGGAATGCAGAAAGACCATGCCAAGGAGGGGAGAGCAAGTGAAGGTGTGCTTGGAAACAGCAGATGGAACTAAGGAAGATGGCTATAGCTGGAGAAAATATGGGCAGAAGGATATTCTTGGAGCCAAGTTTCCAAGGTAAAAAATTGTTTTTATTTTCTTCTAACATGCAAAGTTGAAGTGTTTTTTCACCAATTTGCATATTTTGTCGTTTGAATATGACATAAATTGGAGAAAGGTTATCTGTTTAGCCTTTTTGACATACTAGTATTTAGTTAGTGCCAGAGACAGAGGTAGGTACCCTCTAACCAAAATAATAACTTGGTAGTTATGTAGGTAATAAGAAAGAGGGTTTCAGAGGATATTTTTTTCCAAATAAGAAATATCATTGGCCAGTGAGCGAATGGAGTCTAAAGAGGAAATAAACAACCAAACAAATTGTAGCACGCCTAGGCCCTTGTTCCCTCGTGGTAATGTTTTTACTTTACAGCCACATACTGAATAGGACAAAGTGCTTTTAAAAAGACAATAAAAACCTATCCAAAGGACAATTTTAGCCAGATTGAATTCACTACAGTAGCAGCTTTTTAATAAATGCAGCCTATGGCCGAGGCTCCAGCATGTGTGGTGCAAGATAATAGTGACACAGTGATACACTAGAAAAATCTGACAATCTTATCAAGTTGCTGAGCTTCTAGTTTTATGATGCTCTTAAAAGTTTGGCATGTACCTTTTTATTAAGCATTAAAATGGTACTCATATTCAAGCCGAATTCACAATTGTACAATACAATAGGTGGCAGATAAAAAATATGTGCTCATACACTAGAGTGTACTCTTTAAAGCTACTACCAAAAAATCACAAAAGCAGTTCCATAGTGTTAGTTTTGATGTTCCCTGTATCATCGACATACAAAAAAAGTGCACTGTGTCATGCTAGTTCTTACATTTACTAAAGTATTTTTTTACATTGAAGCAATCCTTGGTAATGTTTTTCTGACAAAACAGTGGTTTGCATTGCAGGGGATATTACAGATGCACATATAGAAATATACAAGGATGTCTGGCCACTAAGCAAGTGCAAAAGTCAGATGAAGATCCAATGATATACGAGATAACATACATAGGGAGACACACATGCACCCAAGCAAGTTACTTGAGCAAGGCAGTGGTACCCCCATCAAAAACCAAGATGGAAATAGAAGAAAACCAGAACCAAACCAATCAAAAGAATCAACCACCACAAGGGAAAATAGAGCACCCCCCAGAGACAATTTTCTGCTTTGGATCACAAGGTGAAGTTAAAGTAGAGGATTTGGACCACAAGCAGGACATATTCCCATCATTTTGCTTATCTTCTCCATCAATAGGGTCTGAAAACGAGGACAACAACAACATATTCCCCTACCCCATGATTGAGAACAACCTAATGGAAAGCTTCTCTCCTGCATTCATATCTCCAACATCTTCAGAATCAGACATGTTCTGCCACTGGGAGAGCACTGGACTAGGCCAAAGTGTGCATAGCTCCACTTCAGATATCACTGATATAGTTTCCACACCAACTTCAGTCACCAATTCACCAATCATGGACTTTGATTTCTTCCTTGATAAGATCGATTTCGACATAGATTTCCCTATGAACACCACAGAACTTTGCACTTGATCAACTGTCTCACAAGTTCACAGCATATGTAATTTGTATGCGGATTAACAGCCAGCTTTGTAGATCCTGACTAGCATCATAACCGAGGGAAGGAAGCCTTTGATAATCACACACCGTGTCCATAAAGAAGACAGCAAAACTTCCCTCTCATGCTAGTTGAAGAGTTTCCGTGTAGCTAGACTGCATTGTGAAAATAATTTGCAGGTTGCAGCTATTGTCTTTTTGTGGCTTCTCTGTTCAGTTGTAGCATAATCAAGTATCTTCTTCTGGCTCCACAGCCAAAAATAGTTAAAATTATGATAAACATTTTTCACCATGTCAAGGATCACAACAATTTTAAACTTATAATGTGACCAACGAACTGTTTCACCTAAGAAAAGACAGAACTATGACCAATACCCTAATAGTTATTGACAGATATTTAGATACTTCCTAGCTTCAGCTTCCTTTGAGGAAAAACAGCTGCAAACTTCATCAGGATTTGGACCACAACCTCATCGAGGAGAGAGAAACATTGAAAACATCAAATAAGAATGAGATAAAAAACAGAGTCACAGACATTATTACAGACATTATCTTTGACAAAAATCTTTAAAATATTAAATTTGTGAGTTTGACAAAAATCTTTAAAATATTAAATTTGTGAGTTTTTTTATATGTTATTCAACTTTATTATTTTTATACATACAGAATTCCTAACACAATCATTATCTATTAAGTCACAGCACTCGTCTTATATAACTCTAAAAGGCTAAAGGGAATCATAATTCCTCACAAGGAAGCAAGTACAATAGGATTAATAGAATTTATAAGCATCTGGACAGAAAATCTTTATCTGTCATTTGTAGTATTTGTGGATTGTCTTAGCTACCAACCAACCATGCTTCTCTAAATCCTATAGTTCCATATTTGTTAGCCTCGTGAATAAGCATTATCTTTATTCTCACAACGCGTGGCACAGGGACAATCCACAAACATAAAAGTCATGAGAATTATGAAAACAACATTCCAACGACCATATCAAACAAAAGAAAATAAATTTGACTCAAGTCACTCTATCTTATTTGGAACATGATTTTTGTCTCTTTTTTCTGGGAAATATGACTAGGAATGAAAGAACTAGTGCAAATATCTATTATCCTGGTATCAAACATGATCTGCTAATTCAGGATATGATGGTTCACTAGTGAAAGTTGCACAATAAAAGATAACTCTTTTTTTCTCTGAACTGTTCGGTCATTTTCAAAGATCAATGTAAAAGCAATTGCAGTGAACCTAAGAGTTGCATAAGCATGGTCTAAACCGTTTTCTTTCCTTCCTTTTTTTTTTCTCAACTATTCTATTAAAAAAATGGCCATTTCCGGTTTTTACTAATTTTCAGTCTCATTCCTATGTTTTTCATTTTAAACTATACAGAAACCACATTAACTCACGCCAAAAGAATACAGTAACTCAATATTATACGTGCTAACTACATACCATTCAACCTAACAATATGTATGCTTAAGAGCAAATTATTAAACCAGATGAAAACAAACTAATTACTGACAAAATTATTTAGAATTTTGCTAGTAACATAAATTGAGTGTCATAAAAATTTTTTTATAAATTTTAGGCTGTAAAAGTTAATTTAAATGGAAAAAAAATATTATATATGGTTATTATTTGATTTTGTATATTATTGAACAACATTTTTAAAAACTTTTGCTATCTTGATGGGATACTAAAATGAAGAAGTATATATTGCTATATAACCAGAAGTCAAATGGAAAATCAAAGGATAAAAACTATTTGAGTTAACATCCAATTTATTAATAGCATGAGTGTCCCTATTTTGGATTAGTTTGTTTTAGAAAAATCAATTGAGTTGAAGAAGAACTTTCAAAGATTTAAAAAAAAAAAGTTATAAATGAATGAATTAACTTTGAATAAATGTATATTTAAAGAATTTTAAGTGTAATTAATTTCATTATTCTTTAATGTTCTATCAATATATGATAAAGATATAAAAAATAATAATAACATTAAAATTTAGATTAAATTCTCCTGCAGGACAACTTATCAAATACTTATTATTAATTAATTATATTGATTAAGTTAATTTATTAAATCTAGTTTTGGGAATCAAACTCAGTTTTGATATCAATGGTGGAATAAAAGATTAAAAATTATAATTATTAATAAAAACATAATTCTTTTTTATTTAAGAGTATAACAACTTAAATGTCAGATTCCATTGTAACTTAATGTATTTGACTTTAATCATAATCATAGGAGAGTTGATAACATTGTTAAAAAAAATTTATGTATACCCTTAAATTTGAAAATAATTTACAGGTTGTAATGATAGTTTTTTGTGGTTTCTGTAGCATAATCAAGTATCTTCTTCTGCCTAATACAGCAAAATTGTAAACTAAATGAATTTTAACTTCACACTTTTGCTCTCTAAAATTATGATCAGCATTTTTCACAAGGAAAGCATATATGGAACAACTATTTTAAACTTATAATGTGACCAATGAACAATTTCACCTAAGAAAAGACAGACTTAGTTATGGACAGATTATTTGAACTTCCTAGATTAAGCGTCCTCTGGGAAAAACAGCTGCATATTGTTCCTTCATGAGGATTGGGACCACAACCATCATTCATCAAGTCACAATATAACTCCAAAAAGCTAAAGGGAATCATATTTCCTCAGAAGGAAGCAACTACATTAGGATAAATGGAAGTTGTATGCATCTGGACATAATCTTTTTCTGTACATGATTTTTGTCTCTTTCTCTGAGAAATGTGACTAGGATTGAAATAAATAGACCAAATATCTGTTATCTTGGTATCAAACTGGATTATGCACATTTTAATTTAGGATATGATGGTTCATTAGTGGAAAATTCCACAATAGAAGATAACCTCTTCTTTCTTGAACTGTTTGTATTTTAGTCGATTTAAAATCAGCTTACCAGGATAATGAAATTATTAAAAAGATTATATTCAACTTTTGTAATTGATTAGTTGTATAATTTGAATGGCATATATCTCACAAAAACTCATATTTTATGGGGTACCACAAATCTTTATTCTAATAGACTTCAACAGAAGCACGGGTCTTTCAAAAGCTTACATGCTAGAAATGAATTGAAAGGGACTTTAAAAGTAAAATCCAAGGTATTTAACTGTTATTTTGAGAAAAATGTGAGGGTTAAATTAAATGAATAACAGTTTTTCAAAATTAATATTAACTTTGTGAATGATTTGAAGTTAGAAATTTGAGATACTATGGTATTGATATAATATATTTAAGTTTAATGTTGAACTTTGGGTTAAGTTCGCATTAGAGATTTGTTTGCATGAAAGTATGATTGAAATTATAAAAATCTGATATCTTTTGCTTATATAGATATTTGTGTAAAAGATTTATTCAGAAGAATTTGTCTTCATCCAGCATTTTCTCACATATAGACGTGACGAAGACCACATATTATAAAAGGTTTATATAAATATTTGCGGGGAGTTACCCGAAGAGGGTGTGACTAATTCACAAAGATATGGGATGATCACTAATGTAAATATTTGCATTTTGAATTTATCTAAATATTTACATAATAAGTTTTTCGAATGTTGATATCGTTACATGTCATTATATTTAAATGAATGACAACCTTACAAGACAGTGAGGTGAAAAAATTTGTATTTTTATTTACTTTAGTCCAATATGGTAATGTTTAGAAAATTTGAAATTAAATGTATAGAGTTGAAAATTGTATGTTTATTTAAAGTAAAGTATGTTATTTCTGGTCGTTGTGACTCCTTTATCTTTTGCAAGTGTCATTTCTCATGCGACTCTTATTCTTTTTGTAAGTGGAGTTTTTCTCTACGACTCCGTCTTTACGACTCTATCTCCTTCTGCAGTTTTGGTTTCTATCTGCGTATTGCCTCTATCTTTGTGTGGTATGACTTCTCATTGGTAGTAAACTTCCTCTATTTCCGTTTCTCTCATCTCTGAACTTCTCTTTTTCGCTCACTCCTTGCACTCAAACACTTCGCCTTTCAAACACATCCAAGCAAAGTTGTGTCATTCGAATATTTTAATTCAGTGACAAAATATCATTTCTACTCTCAGCTACGTCATCAACTGGTGCCATCTCACGGTTGGTACAGGGTTGTAATAAAAATGCGGCTGTCAAACCAACATTTTCTTTTTCGAAAGGGTATGTCTGATACCATAGAAGTAGGAAAAAAATGGTTTGACACCCTCACAAAGAGTAGGCTCTTTGACAATCGTGATAGGCCTTCATTACATAATAGAGGGTAAAATTGTATTTTCCTATTTTATACACCAGATCTTTATCCTTTCCACCTACAACAACAGTAAACCTTAAGAATTAAACATTTACCCTTTTCACCATATAGAGACTAAGATATGTTCATACCCCAAATAATTAAGAAAACGAAGAACAAGCAAGGGAACTCCTTACTGCAAACGGATAATAACCAAGAAAAAATTAAGACCTTGCTGCTATTCAAAAAGAAAATCGCCCACAAACCATCTCACCTCATCACAAATTAAAACGCACCACCACTCCAAAATACCACCTCTGAAACTTGTCTCCAAAACATCACCGCTCCAAACTAACAATCAATCACAACCGTATCCGCAAAATAACTTAAATTTATTTTTATTTCATGTTAAACATCCCTAAATTTCAATAAAAAAAATCAATTCTTTAACCAAGTCAGCATTTGCAATTAAAAAAGTATTTTCATCCTCAACTTACACTCTCATGTAAGATTATCGGTAGTTAGCCTAAAATATCATAACTTATGGTTACTCACTCGTGTAAATATTTGAATAAGAGGTTTGTTAGGAAAATGTATAGGTATGCTAAGACACGCTGATATAAATATTTTACATCAAATGTTCACTCAATAATTGTGGCTAAGATGTGAGAAATTGGATGATGGGTCTACATAAGCGAGTATGAAAAATACACTAAAGACTGTATTTTACTTTTAAATATTCTCCTTATATCTTACGTTTAATCTTGTATCTAACCTGTAGAAATTATTAACATAAATTTATATATATATATATATATATGTATGTATGGTTATTTATAAAAAGGTTTTGGTAATGTTAGAATTATAAATTGAATACATTAAACATGGCATTTATATTTTTTTTCTTTGTAACCTGCTAAATATGAAATTTATATTTTATCTCAATTTTGAATAAATATTTCCAAAATTTTGTAAAATAATCATTCTTAGGAAAGATCTTAAATCATTAATTCAGGTATCTTTTTAAAAAATTGGAACAGATTCCAACAATATATACACGTTTATATGTTGTGATTACAAATTCTTTTTGAAGAGATAAAAGTACTAAAACTAAAATAAAATTTATCTTTTCATAAGTAAAGATTAATTTATCCAGTTAAGAATACAAACTTTGAAAAGAGTTTCCCTAAAAAAGTTTATATATAAATTAATTTTAATTTATAAAAATGTGAATTTTACTTTTATATTTTTGATACAAAATTCTATGTAGAAACTTTTATAAACTAAAAGAATTCTAATAAAAATGATTATATCTCAATTAATTTTCAAGAAAAAATTAATGATTATTTAAAAAGTTATTTTCAAAACCAAAGTAATGGAGATTGTTATTGAGTATTAGAAAACAAAGTGGAAATGCAAGCAAATTAGGAGTTGTCTTCCTATGGTACTTTATTTTTGGTAAGATTAGGAGTTGTCTTCATCTGCTACTTCGCCACCATCTCTTCCACAAAGAGTTAAAGTCACATGACACCTGCAAAAATATGTATGTAACACTTAAAATAAATATTTAATTATTTGAAGATGAATATGAGACAAGTATTTAATTGTAAAAGTGAACGGGGTAAGGTACTACACTATAAAATAGGGTGGTAGGTTGTGAATTTGTGAGCTTTTTTATAATTACTTTTTTATTTTTTAATTATAATAAATAAATATATATATATATATATATATATATATATATATGCAATATTAAAATAACACTTAATTATATAAATATATTTAATTTTTCAGTTAATTTATTATTATTTTTAATTAGATAAATTAATATATTATAATAAATAATTGAAACTTAATTTGTAAGTGTTTATTATTTAAATTTAAATTACGATATTTCTACATATTTTTATTTTTAAATGATATAATAACAAAAATTAAAATTTGTAAATTATTTTAATTTTAATTTTTAATTTAAAAGAAGACGGTCAAGTATACTGACAAACTAAAATGTAAACCTACACCATAAAAGTAATAAGGTTGAGATTGTAGAATAAATATTAACATTTACAATTGAAAAGAAAATCTATTTTTTTTTGTTTAGACAGTTATTAAGTTTGAAGTTTTGTGTGTAGAGTTTTAAATTTAGTTTAGAAAATATTTATATGTATATAATCTTTTATCACAATGCTTCCCTCGTAATCTATAATAGTAACTATTATAAAGTTATAAGGATTTTTGGATTTGTTGGTTATAAAGTTATAAATAATTTTTGAGTTTCCTGATTTAGTTATAAAGTTAAAAATGACTTTAGCGTTTTCTTATATTTTCTATAGGGATTAAAATCTCTTTAAGGATTATCATTTATCAGTGTTATTAAAACTGGTGTACCTACTCATTGTATAGATTTGATGCTTGAAGACATTCCAAAGCTTCTTTTAATAAAGAAACCAATTTAAAGAGGAGTCAGTCTTGTTAGCTTTATATATAGTTATTCTAGTTCCTTGAGTTTGTTACGGCAATTTAAAAATAAGATAAAATTGGTAAGACGGGCAGTTAAAAAGGTTTGCTACCTCTTATTTATCATCACAAAAGTTGCACCAAGAGAAGGAAAATTGGACAAAGATGTTCACTTCAGATAAATGGAGCAAAAACAAGTTGTCTAAGGAAGCTAAGGGGAAGAAAGCTACAAAAATTGTTCTTATGCCTTCATTTTGGAATCATGTGGTATTTACTCTCAAGGTCATGGCCCTCATGTTCATTTGTTTGATGGATGGGGAAAGAAAAACAGTAATGGGCTATATATATAAAGCAATGGAAAAAGCCAAGAAGAAAATAATAATGAAGTTATTCAATAATAGTAAAAGTAATTACAAAGATGTATTTATAATCATTGATAATAGATGGACATGTCAACTTCATTGCTCCTTGTATAGTGTTGGCCACTTTTTTGAACCCAGAGTTCTATTATTCCAATCTGGAAATGGAATATGATTTACAAGTTACAAATGGGTCGTATGCTTGCATCAAGAAATTGGTGTCAAGTAAAGATGAGCCACAAAATTTTTTAGCTAAGTTGCCTCTTTATAAAAGTGAATGTGAACTCTTTAGTGATGACTTTGCCAAAGAATCAAAAAAGACCACGATCGTAGGTGAGACACTTAAAGACTTTCTAAATTACGTTAAGATATAATTTATATCATATAATGGTTACATTCTAAGTTACTTTCTTTACATTTTGTATAGCGAAGAATTATGGGCACAAAGCCCCCAACTTACAAAAGTTAGCAATCAAGATTCTAAGTTTGACATCTAGTCCATTAGAATGTGAGCGTAATTGAAACATATATGAGCAAGTAATAATGATTGTTGATAACATGACTCATTTTATTATTATCTTTTTCTATATAATATAGAAAGAAATTAATTCACATTTGCTTAGTCACAATGTAGATTCTTTCAAAAAAAAAAAAAAGAATAGGTTGGAGAACAAAAGGTTGCACGATTTGGTTTACATAAAATATAACTAACAACTTGCTCAAAGATACAATATTAGGAATGAAATAGACCCTATTGTACTGAATGACATTGATGAGTGTAATGAATGGTTAGTGAAGCAAGTAGATGATGATAATGATAATGCGAGGGGGGAGCTTCAGGTCTTGAAGAACCAATAACTTATACAAGGAGATAACTAGTAAAAGAAAGTAATCATCAAGTGGTGGTATTGTTATTAGATCTTCCTATGCTTCTAAAAAATATCTAAGTACAACTTTAACCTCAACAAGAAGAGACAAAGAATATATTCAAATTAGGGTTGAGAATAAATTGCATGATATATTGGATTTCAAGTTAAAATCATGTAGAATTTCAAGTAACAAGGTCTTATATTGGATTTTTAAGACAAAGTATCATCTTCACTGTATCATATTATTCTGATAGAAAGAACTTATTCTAAATAAAAGTTCATTCTTTCATGTGTTTTAAAAAGTGTTTTTCAGTAATTATGTTCTAAAAATCCTATCCCAAAAAATATTATGTTTCAGAAATTCTAGAAAATTTGTTTTGAAAAAATTTCAAAAATAAATAATCTGGAAGTTGCTTTTATAAAATGTAAAATGTCAAATTTTAAAATTATGGGGTGCAGTTAGAAGTTCTGGGGTGCAGGAAGAAAAATCCTGTTATATTTGGGGCTACATAGGTAGGCCAATATTGCTGATTTCGTTTCATTCGCGAGAAGAGGAATCTGAAAGAGCGAGAATTTGAGGAAGAAGATGATCTATCGGAAGTGGAGTCTCCTTACCGGTCCGGTCACCATCCTCGGCGGCGTAGTCGCCACCATTGCCGCCGCAAACTTCATCTTCGTCAAGAATGTAAGTTCCTTTCTTCCTATCTCCAAATCTCATCATCCCTTCTCTGCACTTAATTCGCCCTTTCTAGATTCGTTTCAAAGGGTCCACTTTGATTGATTTTTGTGGATTCGGGTGCTGATTTTTGAACTGGGTTTCCAGTAATTTAATGAAATTCTTGCAAACGTTCGAGATTTGTTTCTCTGACCTCGCTAATCTCTAGTCTTCGATATTAATTAATTATGTTCATTTAATTCGTTTTTATTTTTGAATGGAAATGAAATTCGTGTCTTTTTTTAAATTCTAGTTGCCTCCACCCATTGGATTATGGTAGTTTATTTGTTTGCTCCTGATCCTGAAGATTGGGGATTTCTCCAAAGAAAATTAAAAGCAAAAGCCGGTTATTGAGCTTCATAATGGGGTTTGTGCTGTGTCCCCTGTTTCTTATTGATTGATTTAAAGTTTTAGTGAGGTGATCAATTGGCCGAAGTATCATTCAATATAGCTTTATTGTTTTGAAATGGATTTTTAGGCGTCATAACATAGGAAGACAAGGGAGTTGATTTTTGTTGTACAAACTTTGGGGAGTTCTTCCCCTTCCTTAGGTATAGCATGTTTGCTCATTGGTGAGCGTGTTATCTTGGTGTATGTGAGTCAATAATGTGTAGTATTTTGCGAATTATATCAGTTAAAATGAAGAAGACAGAAGTTTTACACAAAAAAAATGTCTTATTTCACTTTGTTGGCTGAAGAAGGGACCGTCCAATTTATAGTAACAGCCAAATCGTATCCTACTGGATGAGGTTGCTTAGATCAAACAACCTAGATTATCGAATTCTATCAAAACCAAATCCTAAGGAAAAATAATTTATAAGAACTCCTTTCTCAATATCTTGTTTCTCCTATGTGTAGATGTTGAGTTATATATCTGAGACCTTCATCTGTTGCATTTTTCTTGTTGTTTTAAAGATTGAAATATATTTAGGTGATTTTAATTTACTAACTTTATTGTATACAGGATCCTTTCCTCAAACCAGATGAGAGAAAGTATGAAAATCAACCTGCTACCAAGTAGAAGAAAAGAGATAACAGAAGTTTGTGTTTTGATGTCAGCTAAACCCTGATAAATGAGCTCTGTATACTGTTTTGCAAAAGATGCTCTCTCTAGTTAATAAGACTACATTCTGAATGAAGTTTGGACTCTGGAGCTTGGACCCTTATTTTAGAACTAACTTTCCAAAGTTCTAGCAAAGTGGTTCATATTTCAGAGATCCTTACTTATCTCTTCTGTACAATGTCATTTCAAATGTTTTAATGTGGTTTCTAATCTTCCATTTCTTTATTTTATCTCTATCAATTTACTGATATCGTTGCATTTTTGGATTATTATGGCAAAAGTCACTTCTTTCTCTGGTTAATGCTTGTGTTGACTGACTCTTATACCGCACAGTTATGGCTTATAAAATTTAGTGTAAGATTGATGTTTGTGTATGTATGGCATATGTGACATACTTAGCTTCATGAATAAGTTGGCTTCTTGTAAATTAGAAATTCCACAGCTTTTGGATATTTGTCATTTAGGGTAGCAGCTGTGGAGCATGATATTTTTTGCTTCCGTTATCCTTATCAATTCGAATCTGAAACTGATTTTCTTGTATACTTCATCTATATGCCTTTGTGAAATACTTGAAACTGTTTTGAGAATCTAATATATCTACGTACGAGAATAGAAACGTATATAATATAAAAACGTAGAAACGTTGCTCTTTAATGAACCAGAATATTGAAATTGTTTCTAATTGGACCATTTCAAAAAAATGGCATTGGTACTATTTTTATTTGTAGACAATAAAAATGTTTTGTAATTATTTTGTTTGAAGTAGCATGTCTAAAAGATATGCCCTTTATTTGGATTTGTAAAATGGTTACTGTATTTTTATCATGTTTTATAATTTTTTATACACATTTAGACATATGTCTTTACATGCACACTATCGTATATATTGGTAGAATAGTTTTATTGTTATATTGAATCTTATCTTAATCATATCCTATACACATAGTATCTGGACATCATAGGGTGACAGTAATCTGCCACTGGTCTTGCTATTGTTTTATTTCAAAATTGGTTGCAATATGGCAAGGCAACAAGTATGGATGCTTTATTGACGCCTTAAACAAAAATGTCATTTCATGTTTTGTTTACACATATATGAAACGTATCAAGGGCTTTAAAAATCTTAATACATGAAAGTGAAATTTGGACTGGTCTCTGCTGCTTACTAGCACAGCAGATTCAGCATTACTCAATCCTGAGACTTTATTTCTACGTCCAAGTATGAAAGAAAATAGGTATATATTCCTCACAAAAATTATATGAAAAAGGACATAAGATGAGTTTATATTGAGTGCTACGGTTTACATTTGTGTCTTGCTAGCTTTTATTAAGCTATACAGTCTCATGTACAGAGCAGAGTTTAACCTAATGCCTTTGTGTATAAAACTGCCTTTTGCAAACTGCTAAAGGTATTAAGAAACTACCACGCAACAAAGAATCCTGAATTTAAAATGATCATATGTAACCAGCTTCAAACCTTGATGATCCGGTGATAGCTTGTTGTTTATTAGGCATTGATTAGCATTTGCATTATTATGTCATTCCATGAGTCAATTGGTCCTGGCAAACACCAATGTAGACAATCATTCTGAACTTTAGCATTCTTGTCTTTTGCAAATGGCTGGAACTTCCTGTAAGGTCCAGGATGTCCATCTGGTCTCAGCAATGAAAGGAGAGTTGTGTCCAAAAGTTTCAAGTTCACCCTTTGAGATCCTAGGGAAGCAGCCTTCTCAAACTCTTCAAGTTCAATACCTCTCATGATGGAATCCACATCTATCATATGTATCTGACCCTCTTTGAAGGGTACAGTTCTGTTGCAGTACCCTCCACTAAACCACTCCCCATTCTCAAAGTGGTCAGGTGTGGTGGTTCTGAAGAGAACAGTGGCCTTGTGCTTAGAGTTTGTGAAGAACTTGAAAACTTCTTGTAGTACTTTGCGGTATGCATAGTCAAATCCTAGCTCTGTTAAGTTCTTCCCAGGGCAGTAGTGGCAGCCAGTGACTGTGCTGTTTTCATGGTATATTGCAGTCTTGAGAAACCACTTTCCACCACCAATGACAACATAGTCAAAGTTTTTATATTGCTTGGTCCACTGGTCTAGAGTGTCAAGATAAAGTTGTATCTCTGATGAGGTGACTCCATTCATGTCCTCAAATATAGCTGCTTTAACAAGGAAAGGGGTCCAGATTACTGAGAGTGTGAAGTTATGAGAGCGAAATTTCCATATCTTTGATCTATATTCTTTGTCATGGTAGATCTCAACAGCTGGTTCCACCTGCAGAATAACATAATCAGAATTTCAACTAATAACTCAATTTGTAGCACCAAATGAGCAGACACTACACGATGGCACAAAGCTAATGGCAGTAATGAATACAATGCATACCAAAGTGTGAAAGATGCAATTGAAATAGCAAAATTGAGTTAGACAAAGTATTCACATCAACGAAGTCCCTGCCCCCTAAACATTAGAAGAAGAAAAATGTTCCTGGTACAAAACTAAGAACAAGAGCTATGATGAGTTCTGGAAACACAAACTGAGAAATATCCAATGCAATAGCTACTTTAGTGATGGATACAGCTTTTTCTACCTACTAAACGTAGTAAGTGTTATAATCATGGAAAGCAAAATCTCAACATTTTCACACTAATTATTCAAAACTATTCTTGAAGGTTTGGTATACGATGTACGTAGACATGTTTCCCTATCAAGGGTAGGTAAAGCTGCTTGGGAAAAGGAACCATATACTTCTTGAATCGTGAAGGCTTTGGACCAATCGTATAATATAAGCAACAGTTGTCATCCACAAATGGAAGCGACAATTTTTTTCACAATGAAAAGGATTGTGTATAAAATGACATGCAGTGAAAGCTGTTGAACCTTAGTGCTTGTAAATCAGTAAGCCAAAACAAGTAGTGTATTGATGTTGACCATGATTCATGATCGATGGACAAGACAATCTATAATACAGAACTACTTAGTTAAAATCACGGAATCACATGGCCTGATTTTGACCATGACATTTAATAAACAATGAAGGTGCAACTACATAACTACTTAGTTAATATAAAAAAAAATAAAAATCACATGGCTTCATTTTGAATTATTGGGATGTTGGCGTTTTCTAAATCTCAATAAAGAAAAAAGCATGAAAAAAGGTGGGAAATAAAAAATGAGTTTGACTAGCACAGAAAAAAAATGAGAGAAAAGAGAAACAAAAAATTGTGTGGTCCATTAATTATTTCTAAGTATTTATTTCATTTTTGCTTTGATATTTTTCTTAAATCAAATGCTTTTGTTTTTATTCTATTTTTAACTTCCATTATTTTTCCTATTTCCATTCACATCATTTCCCACCAATCTCTTTCTTTCCTAGCAAATGGACCCTAATTTCTTAAAATTTGACAAGAGAAAGTGAACTAAAGCACAAATAATGTACACATACTGAATACTATCAAGATTCAAGGGGGGGAAATCTTTCAAGCAAAAAGACTAATGATATCAAATTTGCAAACTGGTTAACTGATCTTAAAATTCACAATACCTTTGAGAGAATGCAAAGTAGGGACTGAACTTGGTTACGGGAGATGGAATCACCAATGAAAGACAATGATTTATGTCTCATGAACTTAAGAAACTTCTTGGGATTGAACCTGGGCAATTCACAGTTTCTTGGACTCCACCTCCAGTGAAGGTAACCTGAATCAGGACGTCCATTCTTCATACAATTTTGATGAGGCTCAATCACACGGCAGCTCTCATTAGTGTACACTGGTCCAGATTGGTCTGGCACCCATTCTCCCACAAAAAGATCACATTTTTCTGCAACTACACATTTACAGTGCCCATTACCATTGGCATTACAAGCTAACAACATAAGCACTTCAGATTACTCAATTTGCTCTAAAATTTAGTTAAGAAAAAGAACTAGTTGTTTTATACAATTTGGTGTTAGAACTTTTCATTTAACTCAAATCCCCATCTTGTTCCAATCACAGTTAAGTAACAAAGAACCAAGATTTTAACTGTTGTTGCCATTACAATTGCAATTTTGTCCTAATCTTTGATATTGCAGAAAATAGTTGACAAATATAAATTGTGATATGCTGCTACAATTTTGATCAAAGAATCCCACCATTGTGGTGAAGGAAACTAAAAAATCCTGACATTGTGGCCAAGAAGGAAAGTAGGAACACTCATTTGGAGACTTTGATGAAGAGACCATCACTTCCCAAAATGCACAAACAAAAATACCTTGGAGGGTGGATGGTACATTCCATGACACCCCACCAAATGAAACAAAAAACATGGAAAGACAAAGATCTAAATAGTCCAAACTGAAATGAGAGGTTGTTTTCATTCTTTTCAGGTTTGAAACTCATGCTTGGCACATAAAGAAAACAATTTAATCACCACAAAAGAAGTAAAATTTTCTTACCATTCTTAGAGATTTGAGTCTGGTTCTGATTACTTTCCAAAAAGTCATCAGAATCAGAACCCTTAAGATCAGAGGAAGACAAAACAGGGGACTCTGCTTTTGCATCTTCTATTTGAGGAGACTTCACCACTGATGAGAAACTGAAGGAATCCCAGAAGAGAAGGCGAACAACGAGACCCACCAAGAAAATGGAGACTCCTAACTTGACACACACATGGTTGTGCTTTTGCAGGGACAATGGTCCCGAATCAGACCTCACTCTCTTCACCATCTTCTATCAGATGCAAAGATGAAACCACAACCACAAGCAACTCTGCTTCTACTTTCTCGTGAAACGGTGCTGCTGAGTAATTATTATAGGAAATGGAAGCTAGTTAATATACTGAATAACTGAACCTGTTTTCTGCACACTCTTTGTTGGGATAATAATGTTTGTTGATGCAAAAAAACACATTACTTAACATGTACCATGTGGCAGCCATAAATGGTGAAAACAAAACCCAAATAGATAATATCATTTCAAAAACATATATATAAAAAAGATAAAAACTTTTCACGATGAGAAACACGTTCATTTGATAGAGAAGAATGTGTGTCATTTGGTCTCACTGTCTAACAGAATGCTCATCTTTTTATCCATCTGCACGTGTGATGTTCAAAGATTTTTACCTTATATGATTCAGTGAATTTTGCTTTGTACTTTTGGTAGGTTAAAATTCATTCACATATTTTGTAACTATGATTTATTTGCCAAATGTAACTCTCTCTCATGCACAGAATAATGGAAAGGTGACAGTAGTGTGATGTTGCAGGCTACCAACTTTACTTTTATTTCTTTGGATGAAACACGCTGCATGTCTTTAGTTGAGTAACATCAAAGTCACTGACTCTGCATATCATTCACTTTTTGTTTCTGAAAATAACATTGAGTTGTATTCATGAAATTCACTAAGTTAAAGATACATCTTAAGACTTAAAATATTGTTACAATAATTATCACAGTTCATATAACATTTTCAACATGACAATTCAAAATGCATCACATGTTTCAAAACAGTTTTGTAACCTCTAAAACAAGAGATTTGGTTAAATTAATCCCTTTTGTTTATATATATTATTGATCAAACCACCAACTTTATTATGATATAACTTTTCAAGTTTCAGAGATCTGTGTATGGAAACTTCTTGTATAGTAATTTTGCCTTTTTTGTGGCTATAAATTGTGGACACAGATTCTTAAATATTTTGGGATTATTTAGGTGTCGGTGCTAATGACATAGAATTACTTTTTTCTCTTTAATGATTTACTTTAAGAAATGTCCATTTAATGAATCCTTTAATCTGGTTTAAACAATATGATAAGGAACGGTTACCTACTTTTAATGAATGTCATAATAAACAAGGGACAGTTGTATTTTGCCTATTTATTTAAGACCGATGTATATGTTCAAAATAATCAATTAAAATAGTAGTTGTTCAGTTTATTTTGATCTTTTGAATTGAACAAACAATTTTAATATTCATTTGACTTTTACCAATAAAAAAAAAGTTATCAAAATACACTCCTCAACAGCTGGTTCCAATCAATCAGGACTGTTCATAGTACACCTTAGTGTTCATAAAAGTTTTGGTGTATGATAGAAATTTGGCAACTGCATGAGGCCACAACTACATACCCTTGTGCTCAAAATTCCTTAAACAGCAGACACTTTTGTTAGGACAACCCTAACAAAACTGAAAATTACCACAAACAGTATAAAAAGTTGAAGGTGTCAAACTCCAAGCTTACATAATGAAGTTTTTGGTGTTAGCATTTGAAGAGTTTGGTATGATATGATGAACATTAATGGCCTGCATTTAGTTGAGTCCCTTTGTGGGGACCAAATGTCCCTTTGCCTTATCTTGTAATTGAGAGGATAATAGAGATTTCATGGCCCTTCACAAGGATCCTATCTCAGTCCACATTTATTTTCTCCTGATCTGTCCTGCAATGCATAAACAAAGTAAACCCTTCAAGATTGAAGCTAGTTCACAGATCCCTTTCGTTTTCTTTTATAACTTATAGAAACAAACATAAGGTCATATTTTAACCTTTTTAGTATTCCAAAAAAAAATCTTAGATTAGAAGATAAGGTATTTTATACTTTTATTTAATGAATGAAATATTAGTAAGAAGATACTAATCAAATAAAATGTGAAGAACAACTAACACCAACTTCTTTATTCAGTGAGTACCCCATTTCATAGTTATTAATTCATACAGTGAGTACCTCATTAGCACTCCTCCTAAGTCCTAACCATATCATAAAAAAATGGTGATTTTGCTAAACTATATTCATGATAACTTGTAGAATAATTCAGTATACTGAATACCAACTCTTGCAAGCCCAGTTTTTGGATGAAAGTGTATATGCTTTTTGTGTGTCTGAATATATAAAGACTTAAGTGGTTAATACTATGATGGGGATGTCTCACCCTGTCATCATGTTACATAAGCATACTAATCAGTCTAGAAGGCTCTGAGTTTAACTCAATTAAGGATATTGGAAAGTTTGAAAACTGAGATCTAAACTTTGTTAAAGAGAGTAATTCACTTTAGAAACTAAAATATGTAATTATACCCTCTAAATGCATTGCTCATTATGTAAGTCAAATCCAATAATATTTACCATGCATGTGCATTTTAGTTTTCAAGAGGGGTTATGAGTTAGTAGAAGCTGGATGAGGAATCCACCTCCAAAGCATTAGGCCTCCATAGTGATGAAATACACCAAGCCATAACATGGTGTGTCCAATGCTTATTTGGTGTGTGCCTTGTGGGCTAATTATTCTCTCTAAAGGGGCAAGTGCTAGGCCCTCCAAAACCAGTGACAAACTTGTCTAGTGCTTTTGTAGTGTACCTTCATTCCCCAATCATTTGTTGGACAAATGAGAAGTCTCAGAAATTTCCACTCTGCACCACTCAACTCCTGACCCTACAGGAAGCACCAACCCAGTTTTGTTTGCTGTTATTTCTATTTTATTTATGCTATTGTTCATTAAAATTATAATTTCATTTTGTTAATCCATTCCTATTAAAAGGTGTTAAATTTTCAAACCGTGTTACCCTTAAATTATGGTGTGATAAAGTTATAAAATTAATACACCATCATTTTTTAATACAAATTTTCTTACTCTACAAAAAAAAAATAAAAAATGGAACAATAGCTTGTGGCTTACGGGACCACAAGCATCAAGTGTGTCCATGAATAATAATTAACTGATTGAAGGGAAAAAAAGAAATGCACATGCATAAGTTCAGTGTGGCTTTGATTACATCTACTTGTAGGGTGTTTGGATGTATGGTGGTTTGAGGTTTAATGGAAAAAACACATGTTCCAAAACTTAATATTGTGCTTGATGGAAAATTTTGATATGGACATTTATATAAAAAAAATTGAAATGCTTTATCACAAATAAAAATATATTCTTTGAATAAAAATTTTAAAATTTAGGAATTTAAGAGAGTAATTTAATTACTTTGATATTAGATAAGTTTAAATTTTAACCTAGAGAGTAAGAATTTAAAGTTGTTCTTATTCTTTTGTTTCTTAAATTCAAGAGTTTTTTTAAGTATACTTTGATTAGGACATTTTCAGTTATAACATCGATCAATACATCATCAACTCAGATAAGATTGAGGAACTTAACATAATTATTTTTCAAATTAAAATTAATTGTGATTATTTTTCAGTTGATGTAAGCTATTATTATCTTTTATTCATATAAATCAATATTACTTTTCGTGTGACCTTAGTTAAATCTTTCTTTATCAACTTTCATAGTATTTTTAATTAATGTCAAACACAATTTTTGAAGTTAACATCAACAAATGTTAGTTGAGTTTAAACCAATGTCAATCAGAATATAAGTCAGGATTATTTTTTGAAAGATGACAATTAGGATTTCAACATCAATGAAACTTTGATTTTTTTTAATTAACATGGGTATGAATTATTTTATAAATAACATTATTAGAATTATTTATCCACTACCGTAGACTGAAACTATTTCTTAGTTCGTATTTATCGAAATATCAGTGGATTTTTTTTTAAGTTTGTAATAATTATATTTGGTCAATAGTTATAAGATTCAAATAATAATTTTTGTATTTGGTGGTAGTTGAAATATTTTATTTTAAAAATTAGAATTTAATAAATTTAAATTGTTATGTCTACCAAACATTTGAAAAATTAAATGATTTAAAATAAAAATAAATTTAATGTATTTAAATTTTCTTAACCTTTATAAATTTTCACATCCCAACACATCTACAAGTATTAAGATTGTTGCTTTTGGAAGAACATCTCTTACATTTAACTAAGATTTTTCCAAACAGTAACACGTGGTTATAACTAGCTATGTGTTATGATATTTGTGGGAGCTAAAGAATTTGATGAAGTTAAAATATGCTTAGCTAAAAGAATTACAGTGTTTGTTGTTTATACATGTGAGTTTTATTAGTATAGCCCCATTTAATATTTTTAAATTGTTAAAATTTAAAAAAAAATCAAATTAATTTCCAAAATTTTAAATTTGAAAAATAAAGTCAATTTTCAGCTTTAAGTTATTTTCTGTTTGTCATGTCTTGTTATACTTAATTTTTTATGTTTCCTAGAATACTTTTTATGTTATAATTAAGTTAATTAGTTTTACATAAAAAATTAAGTTATAATGAACTAAATTTATGCTGCTTAAAATCTTAAAAACGCACTTTCATGCTCCAAAAGTTTTTCTTAAAAAATGTTCGTTGTGATAAAATCTAGAAATGTCAATTTGTTTTTACTTGTTATTGCGGCTGATTAAAACACACATACTATTTTGTCAAAACAAAAGTACAAGTACTATTGTTGTAAAAAAATGTTTGACTACGAGCCAATTTATCAAGAAATATATTACATCGTTTTCCACATCAGATTCTGGACCACAAACAAGATTGCGAACACAATTTTTTATGCTCTTTGTTTTGGTAAACCACATAAGAATGACAAAATTTTAGTACAAGAATAACAATTTTACATATCATAAAATTCTAGTAAAAAATAATGAAAAGATTTCAAAATTTTCCAATGATATGATCCGAAACAATGTTTCCAAATCTGTTGAAGGGTGGAACAAAGATCTTCTCATATCTCAGCAGAAGTTTTATTTCTAGACTTATGTTATGCAGCTGCTCTTGGTACTTTCATGCCAAATCCTCGCCTTTCTTTCTCCACTCTGTCAAGTTGTCAACACAAGAGGATTAGCAACTATTCTAACTGCTGGTTCTTAAAGATATACATTAATAAATTATGTAATGAGAAGAATAAAAGTGATGCAAGAAATGCAAGGACCACATTTATTGAAGGCCTAAGAGTAACAATTTGATACCAATTTGATAGCGATGGCACGATACTCTCATCAAACTTTGCTAGAATAGCTCTAAATGACTCTAGTGTCAAATTAAAAATGAATTTAAACTTAATTCAATTTTATAAAACTGACTAGTAAGATAAGGTTAATACTCACTTATATACTATAAACTGACCTTATTTCTAATCAATATGAAATCTCCAAAAACACTACTACTTAAAATCTTTAACAAAGCATATACTTTGGAAGAACAAAAATAATCCAAAAACACTTGTGGCTACTTGTTACACAATCATGCACCCGCATCCCAGATAAATTCAAATTCATTTGCATTGTTTGCTTTCTAACAAACACAAGCACATTATAACAAAAGAGCTGATCTATCATTAGAAAAATGGAACAAAATCATCATAAGCTTGGCACTTACGTTGGTGCAAGTTTACCAAGGCTGTCCAGCTCTTCTCCTGTGTCTTCATCCCGAACCCTCCCAGAAATTTCAACTACGTAAGACCTATTGCTATCGCGAGGGAGTCCTCTACGACAAAGCAAATCTAAATCTTTCTGGTGAAGTTCCCTACCATTCACAAAAACACCAGTATTTCCACCAGCACATTTTTCTGGCATGGGATGCTGGAACTCTTCTATGAATGGCTGCAAGAGAAACTAACATATTCATTTATACTCATTAGAGTATAACCATATGAAAAATGGAGTGTTCCAGAATAGTATAACATACCAGAATTATCCCAAGACATGGTCCACCCATCACACCCCAAAATCCAGCCTGAGAATCATACCTGCGGAAGCAAAAGTATAAGCAAAGAACCCTTTTCAAAAGCTTGACTGATTTTGAACCCTGTCTTTACAGTTTGTTCAAAAAATTAAATTTTGATCCTTTATACATTTCTCTTCATTAGAGTTTTTTTCATATATGCCATAACATAGTTAACTGTAAAGCATACTAACCAGTAATTTCCTGGCTGGATTGGTCCAGCAAACTTTTCAGCCTTTTTAATCACACGATCTGGTATAGGCTGCCCATTTACAGTAACATTACTTTTCCCATTATCTTTCTTAATAATGTTTGCTAAAAATGAATCACCCCTTTTGGTAGACCTTGGATGATGATCATGTTCTCTGCTTGCATCACCAGAATCCTGGGAGACCGCTGTGTTAGAATAATCATTGACATCCATCTCAGTTGCAAGCACCACCTCTTTCACAGAATTTTGCCTCGGGGCATTCTTCTCTATTTTTTCCATCTCTTGATCTGAGCGACCACTTTGGTTGTCTTTCCCTAATCGATTTACAGCATGGTCATTGAATGAGCCACCAGGTGAAGGAGATAGAGAGGATTTAGATGGCTGCTGAATGGACTTGGTAGCTTCACCTGGTGCAGTCATAATTTCTGGACTGTTTTCATCATCAGAAATACTGGGTGATGAAGAATGGAAACTTTGCATAGACTTTAAGGTTGAGTCCGCAGCCAGCATGGAAGATTCTCTATCAACCGAGTGAAAATCATAACCAGAATAATCATCAGATGAGAAGTTCACACGACTATTCACAGCCTCACCAGTGGCATCATCAACCCTTGTGGATGTGGTAGTTTCCTCCATTTCAGAATGAGGAGAAACTACTAGCTTCTTATTGATGACAGCAACTTTTATTTCTGAAGAACAAGCTCCACATCGCATTTTCTTCTGCTTACGATTCTTAACCATGACCAGTGTCTTTTTAGGCAGTTGTAGTAACTCAAAGCAATTATGACATGTGATGAAAGGAGAACCACCAGCTATAGGAAGGCATTGCCGTGTACTACTCAAAGGCACTACCTTTTGAGGACGTTTTCCAACAAAGCCACCCATCTCAGAATTGTGGTCTCTGGGCCATCGTGTATGTAGTTGTCTTTCATGTAAACCAGTAGCAGGAATGGCAGCTCTAGAATTATGAACATAAGGACCAACTGCCCCTGGGATCTCGTGACCATACAACATAGGATCATTTGTAGGGAAATTGCTGTTAACAAATGCTGCAGGTGGCACTGGCACTGGCACTGATTCTGTTCTTTTGTTGTTGTAGCAACGAAGACAAGAGCAAGAAGGTGGGTGAAGCATAGCATATGGATCATATGAATCTGGACCAGTATCAGCATAGCGTCCAGGGAAGTAGTGATGCATTGGTTTTCTTGGAAACTGGTGAGGTAAAGGATGTGAATCTCTCATCATTGGGGATACAAAAGGATCGCCATATCCAGGAGCATAATTTGGATTATGCATGGAAGGGTGAAAGCTGCGCATAGCCATTTCAGGACCTGCTGCATAAGAATATGGATTGTGATGATAATTGAAATGAGGGGGACCTGACATGTGTTTGTTAGGGCCAAAGAATTGTCTTGAGGTCCTGTTCATAGCTGATGATGATCCATATCCATCAGGAAACCAATTTTCAGGGCCCTTATAAGGATCTGGAGGAACCATTTTTCCATCAGAAAGAACCTTTTCTGTGGGACTAACCACCTCAGAAGACTTGTTCAATTGGATGGTTAACTCATCCAGCTTCCTTAGAATTTCAGCTCTATCTTGCTCAAGATGCTGAACCCTGTTCATACCATCCATGTCCTTGAAATTCCTCCACTGTTCCCCATAATTGTAAGAAAAACTGGAATAGCTATTTGAAGATCCCTCATCAGGATAACCATGAGTGGGAAATCTGACACCCTCCATATCAGCTTGAGGCTTTCTCCTAAACCCCTCCATCTCACCTCTCTCCCCATAAGGCCAATTAGAAGAAACTCTCCCATAGAATTGGTCCCCTCCAATTGATTTACCCCGTTTGTCCTTAGTGACAAAATCATTCTCCAAAACTCCTTTCTCATCTCCATCCTTGGAACCATCCAAAAACTTCTCATGTCCTTTATTTGGTTTCCCCAAATCCCTCCTTTGACCCTCCCTTGAGAAACCACCATTGGACCTAATATCAACATCTGAATTGTCACTCAAATCAACTACCCCTTTACCCAAGAAACTTTCTGATCTACCATGATCTCCTCCACCTTGTCCCTCATCTGACGTTTCCCACAACCTACCACCTTCAGAACTTTTAAGCTTTCCTACAAAGGAAAACAAAAAAACAGAATAAGAAATCAGAATATCCAACCCCTTTTTAAAAAAATCTCAAATTAATACAAAAAGATAAAGCTCCAAAGCACATTAAATCAAACAAACTAAACCACATGCTCAATTTAAGAAAGGGTACCTCGAAGAACAGTGTCACAACCACCACATTGATAAACAGTGTAATTGGCAAGCTCGGGAAGAACATTCTGACACTTGGGGCACCTCACCAAACGCAGCTTGGCCGAGTCCTCCATTGCTGAAGCTGAGAGAAACTAAACAAACACACAAAGATCCACTAACCAAGCACCACCATAACCAAACAAAGAAGAAGCAGAACCAGAATCCTCGGTTGTTATTTAAGGCAGAACTTTCACGTAGAGGTCCAAAAGGAAGTGTTTGGCTTCTCGGAAACAACAACAAAAACGTCAGAAAATGAAGTAACCAAGGTTCTGGGGATGGAAGACAGAAGGGAGGGGGGACCCGTGTTTTTGTTTAAGCTTTTCCTTTTGGCGCTGATTTCCCCTTTGGGTTTTCTTGGTTTTTTTCTCAAAATCCAAACCGCAATACACCAAAAACCGAAAAAGGAGTAATGAAGAAAAGCACAGTGGGGACAAAGTTTCCTCTGGGAATCTTAGAACTTTGCAAGATTGAACCTTTCATTCCATTTCCAGCTACTGAAAAAAAAATCGCATCTTTATATTATGGGTGGATTCTGAGAGAGAGAAATAGCATGTGTTATAGTTGTACGGAGTGGAGTTAGTTAGGTTGCAAGTAGAAAAAACAAAACCACATAATTGTGTTTACAAACAAAACATGCAACTGTTTTTTTTTTTTTTTTTACATATAAGATTAATTCATTTTAGTTGACATTATTGTTTTTAATTTAATATTCCTATTATTAATTTGCTCAGTAAAATCAATTTTATCCAAAAAATCCATTTGAATTTAATCCAAAGGAATCTGAAATGGTCTCTGAAAAAGCAGCTTCAACACGTTTTAGGAGGAAAAATCCTTCTACGGAAGTACTTTGCAAACGTGTGAAGTGAGAAAATCACAAGAACACTATCAACATTTATTGTGGGAACAAGTCTTCTACTGTAGTACATTTCTTTCATGTATTATTATTAGTTGACCTAGTTCTATTAAATTCACAAAAACTAATGAAGCTGCAAAGTTATATATAAAAGATGCAAATCATGCTAACTTCTTGAGTTATGTTTTCAATCAAATTTTGAAGATAAAAAACAAATCCATAAATTTAGTAAGGATTAATTCTTATACTATTTCTCCTTTTATTATTTTTTTTAACTTAGTATGGAAAATCTTTTATCTTGGATATCTATTATATAATTGTTGAAATTTCATAGGGAGATTAAACTAAACCTTCTTTTTCAATATGTAACTCCTAGTTTTATGCATAATTTCCATTTTGATAGAAAAGCATTTATTTGACCATGTTATAAATTATTAAAAAAGCCAGCTTCACTTTCATATTTTCAACTCAACATTAAATTCATATGCACTTATCTCCAATCATTAAAAATTCAAAAAGAAAAGGTGAACATTAACTTACCCATGAAAAGAATTAACAAATTTATGAATTTTCACTTATACTAAAAGCTAGACATTACTAACATGTTCATATATGTGTTTAGATATGTTTTGAATAGGAGGATTTCACTTTTCCAATACACTGATAACAGAAATAACACTGAAATTGCTTAAAAATAATAACCAATTACATGTGACTTTTCTTTTTCAGACATTTATAACTTTGGTGTAAATATCAAATTTGATACAATTATTATAGACGTGTTGAATAGAATTCCAAACATTTGTTTTAGTAATTTACCATTATTCCACCACGAAAAAAAAAAAAACAAGCTTCTAGTAATGTCATACATTTAAAAGAAAATATTATTATTTTATCTGAAAAATCATAGATTTGACAATGCGAAAACTGTTTGAAAGGAGAAATTTTGAGAAAGCATTGAATTGAACCATGTGATTTTGTTAATTTCTATATCACTTTTTTTTTTTTTTTGCAAGTTGAAAACTTTAAATACAGCATACACAGATTGATTAAAACTATGATTCAGGACCACTTCTTTGTTTTTGAATTGATACACACTGTTTAGATTGAAAATGTAGAAGAAAAAAAACTAAAATGGTCATAAATGCACACCTTTTCAAAGATTATTAAGTTTTTTTTTTGAGAAATTAAAAAACATAAATGTCCCTAAATCAATACCTAGTGAATAATTTGTGGCTTTTCAAAACCCTAGAAACAAGTAAAGGGTCCTCCAACACGGTTGAGTGGGGCCACTCTTCTTTATTGTTGTTTGATATCATTTGTTGTGATTGGTGTGTTGTTTCTTGAATCAATAGCCATTGCCAAATCCAACCCATTATCACCTTTCCTTTTTCCTGTCTCTTACCGACATCTATTTGACTTTGTCCTTTGATTTGTCTCTTTGGAATTTATGTAATAATTTTATTTCTATAAAATAACTATGTTAAGTTGAGACTATTCTTCTACATGATACATTAAAAAGTAGATTCTTTGATTGAAGTATTGTGTTATTTATGATATTTTAAATTAATTGATAATGCATATAAACTTTTAACCTTTTGTATCGTGCTTAAAAGATCATATAATTTTATGTAATTCAATACATTCTTTTTACTTGGAAAGTTATTGCATTTTTAGTTAATTTTATTATACTTAATATAATGATTATATTTTAAATAATTTAATACTTGAATTTAAGTTGCTTGAACATTATTTTGATTTAAAATTATTTTTATTTATTTTCTGTATTACCTAATTAGTTAGCTTAAACCAAATGATAAATTTGAGTTGATATTATATTCCAAGCCTCACTTGATATGAGAATAGAATATGTCAGTAACTACATAGATAATAGATGGATTGATACTATATTGTATGGTTTTTGAAAGAAAGTTTATTTAAGACACATTTTAATAAGTTGAATGATAAATTATTTATATTTTTTCTAATAAATCAGAATATATATATATATATATATTATTTTTTAAATAATATTACATAGCATTAAGCTTTCAAAATATAGATTAAATATCTCAAAATATAAAGACTAAACGTACATAATATTCTTAATCCTGTTTGAAATGGAATAATAGTTTAAGACACGATAATATAATTTAAGATTTAAGGTGAAATTAATATAAAATATGAATAACTTGTTTGATTGATTATTTTGTGAGAATACATAAATTAGTAATTTGTTTAAATTTATTTATTTATTAAAATATTATGTAATTATTATTGTTATTATTTATTAGGTTACTAAAATAAAATAATATTATTTATATTGATGTGAATAGAGTGAATCACTTGATAATAGATAGGCTGAGTCTATTAGTAATTTATAACAATAATAAGAGTTTCTACCCTGTCTATTGTCAGATTTTTATTCTATATTAATAAGAAATAAAATTACAATTATCTGTATTCGTTTTTTTGACCTTTGGAGCATACACACTTTTCATTTACTTCTTCTCTACAAAAACCATTAAAGGAAGAACAGAATAGACAAAATCATGAATCAAAGTTTTTCTCTTTTAAGTTCTAATCCTTTTTATTCTTATATAATCTGATGTACTCATATACTATAATCAGATTAAATTAAAAAACTTAATTATATACAACATAAATTATATATATATATATATATATGATATTAGAGCATTCACAAAACTATAATTTATACTTAGAATTGTAATTCAAAATCATAAGAATCGTCAAATTATTTTTTATAAAATCAATTAAATTTGTAACAACGGGATATATTTAAAAAAAAACTCATTATATTTATTCTATCAAATATATAATTTATTAAAAATAATAGTAATAATTTTATATAAGAACGATTCCTTGCACTTATTTTATAAAGTCTTATGTAAGAACTTTTCTTTAACTTTGCATTGCTTAATATTTTAATAAGTTTTCATATTTAAAATTGTCACCCCAATCTCATTATGATATTATCTCTAGTATCAATATTTTCTCAATCTAAATTATCCAATTACATACATTCAATCAATACTTATATATATATATATATTCAATTACATAAAACACTTAAATCATGCAATTAAAAATAAAGATGTTACTTTAGGGATTTGTCTTTCTTAAATAATTAGATTCATTGCTTGAGCAATACTTCACCTCATTAGAGAGAATTTGTGTTGTTTGAGCAATAATAGTTTCAAAGGAAAAATAATTGGTTTTACCTCTTCATTGCTAAAGCATATAAACTAACATTTGAGCGTCCAACTCCTAATGGAGATAGAATCAACATCGACTATTATGACATTCTTTGAGTGACGTGACTTATTACATCAAGCCACAAACTTTCATAATTCACTTCAAATTTATTCATCGCACGTCAAAATTATTCATCGCATGAGTGATCACTCGTCACTTATGCAATGAGAGTTACAGAGAAGATATATTTGTTTCAACGTCTCTTTTACTCAAACTTTGTTGGGAGAATCTGAGGAGCATAACCAGGGAGATCTCATAAGAATGAGAAATGAGTCAAACCACGTAAGGGAATGACACCATTTTCAACCCAAAACCTTAAGGTAGTAGGTTTATGGGGGTCTTTTTTCTTATATATTGCTTAACTTTCTCATTTTTACTATGTGAGACTTAGACTTACACTTGAATATCTAACAATCTCTCCATCAAGTGAGAGTCCCTTTTCTACACTCTCCATCGAGCATTATGTACTCGCAACCGGTAACTTATGAGTCGGTCACCGTCACGTCGGCACGAACTTTCGGCTCTGATACCACTTGTTGGGAGAATCTGAGGGACATAACTGGGAAGATCTCATAAAAATGAGAAATGGGCCCAACATACAAGGGAATGACAACTTTCAACCAAAAATCTTAAGACAATAGGTTTATGGGTCTTTTTTCTTATATATTGCTTAACTTTCTCATTTTTACTATGTAACTTAGATTCACACTTGAATACCTAACAAACTTTAAGTCATAACGTAGGTGATTAGTGTAACACTTAAGTAATAATGTTTTATCTCAACAATGAATATCAATGCTTAAACACTTGCTTGAGCAACTAGTCAAACACTCAAGAGACATGTACAAAAACCAAAAAAACATCAACAATCATAGATTGTACATGAAAATAATTCATCTATCAAGTTTTAATAACATCATAATAGACAAATATCACACTCAAATTTGCAAACATATCAATTTAATTCAATTTTGACTACTGAACACTCAAATTACTAAAACTAGCCAAATAAGAATTATCAACAGTACATGCTTTTATTATTTCACAAATTATATAATTATCACTTTAACTCCATAATATGCCAACAACTTTCCAATACATGAATCAAAATAATTGTAGAGATGTAAATGGTTAGCTCACCTTATCTAGAGGTAACTTGATTTGTATTTTTCCATTTTCTAACTCTAAGGTAGAGAAATTTTCAAATATTCATATACAACTTCTAAAACTTCAACCTATAAAATAAACATCTCTACTTATTCATATCACTTGAAAAAGTTATTTTTCTATTTTATTCACACAAATAAATATAAAATTATCGGACATGCATAAAAGAAGAAATCCTTGATGATAAGATGTGATTATAGAATAAGATAAACTTTAGTAAAAAAATTTAGAAAAATTAAAAAAAGTTTATAACTTCAAATAGGTCAGTTTTATAATAAATAAAAATTAAATTATTTTAAATATATTTATAATATTTGTAGAAATGTATTGTTTATTCTCCTTTTAATTTAAATTCTATTTTCTAAACTTAAACAAATGGGTCTTCCCATCTTAACTTAACCTCAATTAGTAATATTGAATTTGTTTTCTCTCTACAAATAACTTTACGTTCACAAACAAGGACAAATTTTAAAATTTTGTTAACATTGAGTTAAATTTAATCAAATTATCCTTAATTCTATATATTTCTTTCACTTTTTAATTCATATATGTGTGAGGAGAATTAGAGACCACATTGTTATATATATATATATTGGCATGATGACTAATATGATATTAGTTGTGTTTTCGTGAGAAAATTAAACAAGGAGGAAATTTTAACTACAAGATATTTAATTGATTGGTTAATTATTATCTTAGTGGTATTGTGAATAATTATATTGCTACAAATGTTTTATTGTGTTGCAATGAAACTACTTTATGTGTGTGTTCAAGTTTTAATGCAAATTGTAGACAAAGTCATCTGAACAATATTATCTTAATTATTGTAATTATACCACACCACCCCTCATTAATTGAGAGGTTAGCTGCTATTGACTTATGATTATTATAAATAACGTGTATCACATACAACCATTAATGTTCATCATTTCATAGGTTACTTCTTTACCAAAAGAACTCAATTGTCCTATTTTCAAATTAAAACTAAAACTAAAACTAAAATTAAAATATTATTCTTCACGCCAAATTTAAAATGTATTCTTCAATGAAGCATGTTTTAATATTATATCACTATATATTCTAGACAGTTGGCAATTATTATGGGTCAACATATTAGTTAAGTCAACTCTATAAAATTAAAATTAAAAATGACTTTTCTTCCCCGTGGACCTCCTCTTGTGTGTCTCTCCATTTTTCATATCCTTAAATCCTTATATTTATTTATTTATTGAAAATGGCTGCTTTTATTTTCTGAGGTTTTTTTAATAAACTCTAATTTTCGTCATTTAGATAAGAGAAAACTGTGATAAACACAGTTTAAAATTTGTTGAAAATCGTAAAAGTTAGGTTTCACAATAATTTTTCTCTTACTTTTATAATTTTAATAATTCTAAAACAAAATAGTATGTTAAAAGGAATTATTAAAAGAACATGTTAATAGATATAAGCGCGTCATTACTTTATTAGCATTTGAAAAAATTATTTAACTAATAATTCAGTTTAATGTGTGAATATTTTATTTTATTAACCTTAGGAACTTGTCACAAGTTTATATGCACAGGAAAAAACAAACACGTCACATTTTAAAGATCTAAAAAAACGTTAAATATTAAAATAATTATTGTTTATCAAAACATAATTATTTAATTTAATATAATTTAAATTCAACAAGAGTAGCTACTTCGCCGGCTGAAAATTATTAAGCTGTTTTATTTGACAGGATGTGTTTGATGAAAATTAGTAATTAGATTGAAGATTTGCTCCATTCATATGAAATAAATTACCATTGACTATCTCATCCATTTTATTTATATGAATGATTTTCGATTCCATTTTTTTTCTATTTTCAAATTATCCCTATTCATTTATATAAATGCTAGATGAATCTACTCTTTTGTATGTTAGATTGAAGATAAGGTTCAGTTTATTGATATGAATAACCTTCATATTTTTTTTTTATTTCGAAATCTCTGCATAAAGATGTTTATTAAAAATCAAGAGTAAATTTAAAAATCTATAATAATAGAAATGATAATAATTATTACTATTGTTGATAAGTTTAAACAATATATAAAGTAGCAATCCAAACAATATATAAAGCAGCAATCCAAACAAAATTATAAAATAGCGACACTTCGATTGTAATTATTATTAGTATTTAAATCGTTAAATCAACTGCAACTTAAGTAAAATGAGTTATCAAATATATTTTCAGAAGACGAAAATAATATTTAATGTTATATATTATCTTGATTTTTCTTTAAACTTTTATTTTTCCCTCTTGTTTGACCAAATCCCGGACAAAGTTAAAATTCTATTGATGTTATTAGAAATCAATTATTATATGTTAGTTATAAAAGTCAAAAAAAAAACACGAAAGAATCTTAAACCAAATCCTTAAAGTGATTTTTGCTGGATTTTCAAACATTATTATTTTGTCATTGTTGATGGGGAAAAGGGAGGGTATTCAAGAAATAGATGACAATACATGTAAGTCAAAATATCATTAATGTGATTATTAGTATATTTAATTTAAATTATTCCACAAGTTGTTAAATAATGTGACCATTCTTAGTTAGGCTTTTATTTTAGTTTTTATTTGTACATGCATTTATTTTTCAATTGGATTTTTTCGTCTAATTGTTGTTATAAAAAAATCAATTGGAGCTAATCCTTGAATGCAGTGATTAGTTTTTATAGGTTTTTTATTGATGATTTTTACATCTTTAAATTAGTGTTGTTACCACTTTTCTATTAAAATAACATTATTAAGGCTAATTAGTATATCTGAAATATTGTTTACTTCAACACTTGGAGCTTCATAATAATTTTGCATTTAAAAGATGTTTTATAAAATTAAAAAATATGTATTTAAATATTAGGGTTTTCAATAAAATAGGAAGAAAAATTAGGGTCGTAAATCAAAATTGTAGTTAAATTTATTTAATTTTCTTGATTTTATATAAAAAATCTAAGGAAGCATTGAACGGTGTGTTTTTACCAAAAATTAATTTTCTTTATATGCACTGGAGTGTTTCCGTAGTAATTGCAAACCACATTTCAATTCCTTTGACCAACTTGTAAAATTTGTAAGCCATAACATATAATATAATATACTAGCTCATAAATTGTTTATTGTTTTTCATTTTAATCTAAAATATTCTAATAGAATTTCTCAATTATCTCTAATAAAACAAAAATGATTAAAATGAAAATTTACTCTATAATATATAAAAACGTACATTTCTCTTCAAAATAAAAAAAAAAAGTGTGAAAAATAATAAAAATATATTATTTTACATTAATTTTACCATTAATTTAATCAATAATTCCACCGAATATTGACAATTTAAATAGGTTTAACTTAAATTAACGGTCTATATTTCCCTAACTTCTAAATTTTAATTGGCTTATAAACTATTTTAACCAAATATAATCTCAATATTATCATCTTCATGGTATATTTTTGGCTATATTATTGTTATTAATGTTTTCTAAATCACCCTTTTCTATATTTTTTTTTACCATCACAACACTAATTAAATTTCACACTTCCCCCCTTATTTATTTTCTGTAGAAATAGTTATAAAAATGATGGATGAGATTAGAATATCCCTTTTCCTACTTTACCTTCTCGAGAGTATTTTCATTGAAAGGCTTGTAAAAAAAATACTGATAATTTCATTTACGACAATATTATAAACCAAACGCAGAAATATTCTTGCAGTTGATCTGTTTTTTGAAATAAATTACACTAATTATTTCTCAAATTTTACGAAATTATATAATTTCTCTGATTTTCAAACACTTGTAATAATATTTTTTATAAGAAAAAATGTGTAATATTTTTTAATAATTTAAATTTTTTAATATAAAAAACAGTGTAATTCATAAAATTTTAAAAATAATCAGTGCAATTTATTTATTTATTTTGTTGAATATTTTTGTAGGTACGAGGTGAGAGTATAGGAAAAGAATGTATAGTGTCCATGTCCATGTGGTTTGGGTTGTGACAACACAAATTGGACGAATTCTTTCTTTTAACGTTATCTTTCCACTCCATAAAATTCTAAAATCTAAAATTTTCTTTATGAAAATGACTAAATGAACATTTTTAAAAAAAATATATAAATTAGATGAAGTATTATTTAGTTTATATTTCAAAATAAAATATAAATTAGTTAATAAATGAAATATTATCTAGTTTATATTTTAAAATAAAATGTAAATTAGATAATATTTCATCTGATTTATTTTTTTAAATAAAAAATTATAAATCAGATAAAGTGTTATTTAATTTATATTTTTAAATAAAATATAAATCAGATAATAGTTATTCAGTTTATAAAATATTAATTTCATCTAAAATGATGGAAGTGGAAGATAGTGTTAACTTTTATAATTTTATACTATAAATCTTTTATGCAGAATATAATAAAAGATAAGAATATGGAGATGGAAGAAGAATGTGTCCCGAAATTATACCTAATATTGCAAATTTCAAATTTCAGGCCCAAACCAACTTATTTGTTTAGAGTTGCTCCTCGTGCACCTCCATGTTTTCTTCTGGGTCTCTATATTTTCAAAAATACTAAAAATATCCTTTTTAAATCTGAAATAAAATTTTTGTGATATGAATTATACAATTTAAGATATAATCTATTTTTCATTTCATTAAATAATATAAAATATAATTTTTATATTATAGATTTATAATTCAAAATATAATTTTTAAATTTTAAATTATACAATTTAAAATACAATCTAAAATATAATTTTATTTTTTGATATTCTGAATTCCACACTTTACAATATATTTTTTTATATTCCAGATTGAAAATTGTATTAGAATAAAACGTGTGTAGGATTTATTTAATTTTTTCATTAAAGATATAATAATCATTACGATGAATCTATGAAAGTGTAACGACTCTTCTGTGCATAATGAACAATTTTAGGCTTTCACTCTCTACACCCTCATAATTACTAAATGCACTAATACGATAAAACTACTATAACACCCTCCATAGTTGCACCATGTGCCCGCAACTTCCTCCGTCAATGCATCTCTAATTATACCTTCATTCTTCGTCCTCGAATGTACATCTCATGTTTTGGAAAATTTGTTTCAAAAAACTCATATGGAAAAACATCTTATATATTTCATAAATTTTGCTAAAAAAATCTTATTTTAAAAAGCTTATCCTAAAATTTATTTAATTTATTTTAGAAAACTTAATCTGAAAAATCTGTACCAAAAATCTTCTTATGGAAAAACCTTGGAATTGATTAGGAATTAGATTTTTAGAAAAGAAAGAGGAAGACAAATTTTTCCTTTTACAAATATAATATAAAATTGTTAGTTGAAAAATAAAGTATTTGTCTTCCATTCTCTTTCCCAAAACATATACTTTGACTTAAAGTTATCTTGTATATAATGAAAACAGGAAAATCAAATATGTGTTCAAGTAAAAAATAACTATATTAAATTTCCCAACAAAAAGTAAAATAACATGCACCCATGCTATAATAGTAAAAATAAACATAAAATTATTGCAAAAACGTATTATGGTAACAAATTACAATAGCAAGAAAAATAAAACAGCAAAATTTAAAGACCAAAAGCACAACAGTTTGCAGATATAATGAAACTCATAGATTGCAATCCAACAGCAACAAAGAAAAACTTTACATCCTTAATATATCCAAATCAAATCACATAATTTTGTTATTTCTTCCACGAATAAAGCAAACCTACTACAAATCCAGCAAAGCCTCTTCTAATTTTATTTCCCTTGATCTCTTCATTGTTCTTCCTCTTCTTCCTCGTCATCTTCACCGAAATTTTACTCATGCTTGTGACCATGAAAGACCCTTTGGATTTCTCTGGGGAGCCAACTTTGTGTGGCACCATATCATGATCATGAGAGTGATGATGAGTGAATCTGTGCTTTGATGATGGAAAGGAAGAAGGGAATGCCATTAGATGCCTATCTATGATATGATCAAGAGACACCAATTCATAAGAATCATATAATGGACTACCACAATCCCATATTGCCATTGCTCTTTCTTCTTCTTCATCTTCTTCTTTCATCATCATGATCATGCTTTGATTTCCCTTAGATGCTTCTTCTTCTTCTTTTCCACGTGTTTTCATGTTTCTTGGTTAGGTTTCGTCGGAGATTCCTATATATAAGAAACTTTATCATCTGAGGATTTTGTTTTTGATAAGGTTTTTGCAACCCACATCACAAGGTTGTATTTTTCTACATATAATAATTGAAAGGTTAGATAAAAATAATATTTATTGGCGAGTTTTGTGGAAGAAAATGACAAAAATTAGAAGTTAATTAAATGATAAGTATCACTCGATCTATATTCATGTTTTTCAAGACTCACCAACCCAATGTACTAAAAGCATTTTTGGAATTTTTGAATTTTTCTTTTATTTTCTTGTTCTTATTTGGAAGGCTCTTGCACCTTTTGGTGGTTGGTGACTCAAATCCTCAAGAGAAATAAATACAAAACAAATAATGATTAAACATTGCATGTGAGTTTGATCTTCACGTGGTACCGATCGATCTTATTCCTTAACAAACAACCATTTATAATAAAATAAACGAAACAATGATTATATATATTCGTATTAGAGGTAATTTATTAAATATGTGTTTTATTTATTAAATTTAATAAATATATTCTAATTAAAATGTTATCAGTTAATTATTTGTCATATTAAAGGAATAAAACCATTAATATTATATGATACAAATTTTTATTTATATATTTATATTATATAAATATTGCGTTAACACTTACATAAATTACATTAAAATTTACTTTCTTTTTTAGTTGAGTTATTTTAAATGTTTTTACGAATGATAATAATAAATAAATATCTGTTAAAAATGTAGATAAATTTTAAAAAAATAATTTATTTAGAATAATTAAAATAAAAATTAAGGGCTAAGTGGATATTCCTGAAATATTTATATGTTTATGTAATATTATATTTGTATCTATACAACTTATATATTTTTTATATCATTATATATTTGATCCTTTTCATTTTAAAATATGTTAGAAACTAATTTTGTGAACAATAATAATGAATAAAATTTATAATATATATTTAAACATTTTTTTATCTATACTAGGTATTATTTTTTAATTTTTTATTTGATACTTTTAAAAAAGTGGTTGATTACAGTCATTGCACAAATAAATTAAAAGAATTCCAGTATTTACCACGTAATGTAATGTTAGATTATCAAATACCAAAGAGATGATAATATAGACATGAGAAAGTTAACCACAAGTGCTTTCTCAACCAATCCAATAGTAAATTTTGTATTTGTTGAAAATTTTATACACTAAAGAAGTTAGTAATAAAGTAAATTAAAAAAGGAGGTTCGTCCATATGTATATCTTTTCTCTCTATTGACTAATCAAATTAACCAAAAACCTTTAATTAAGGAAAAACAATTGAATTATTTTTAAAAAACAATTATTTTTTTTTCAAAAACAAATTTAAAAAAGACCAACAAAATAACACACTATGTTACAGAGAATGTAAAGAACAAAACTTTATTAAATAACATAAACCTCATAATTATGAGATCACAAGAGAATCGACCTAAAGGAAGAGTTTAGTTTTTCAAAAAGATGACTAAAACACACGAATTACAAAAGAAAATAAACTAGACTTTATGATATGCATCAATGTGTCCTTGGTGCCTTCTCCGACCTCAATTTATAATCTTTTTTTATTCAAGAAATTAACTCATTCAATTCACAAATAGCAATTATCAAATGTTGTCTTATGTGTTAAAGATTAATTTTGTAAATACCTTCTTTCAATAAAGCTATAGATTTTTATCTCCTAATTTCTTTCAAATATTTTGTTTTAGATTTGGTTTCAGATACTAGCTCATAATAATTGAATCTGCTTTAAATCAAGTAAGAATTGTAAATGATCATCTTGATAAAAAATCTTAAGAATATCTTTGTAAAAGATTTGATTAGTTTTGAAATCCATAGAATCTCCGTAAATAATTAGAAAAAAGAAAAGTAGGAAAATATGCTTAAAAAATCTAAATTTAACCAATAGTCTTAATTAAGAAACAATTAATACTTGCTGGCTAAATTTTATTTAAAATAATGAATTTATTCTTATTTATAATCTAAAAAAAATTAAGATTAAACGCTTTAAGTTTGAATAACAAATACTCATAAGTAATATTAAAGTCAAAATAGACATATTATATTATTTATTATATTATTAATAATAAATGTAATAAGTAATATTATGCGACAACAAATTGTTTATTTTACATTTATATAAATATTCTGTAGTAACATTTAAAACTACATCAATACTTATATTTAAGCTTATTTTATTATATTATCCATCTTTCTGTATAAAATCAAGGATTGAATTAGTACACAATTCACTTCTTTAGACTAATCATATGATTAAAGTAGAGAAAAATTGACTAGAAGACTAGCAAATAGTTGATAACATCAATGATCTTTTTACAACCATTCCTTTTTCAAGAAATCAAAATGTATGCAGTTTTTTTTTTTTTTTCCAAAATCTGAAATAGGCTTATTATAAATTTCTAATATTTTTAGTGTGTTACTGGGTGTAGGATAAACATTAAGCATTTCTTTCTCTTGCGTGATGTAAAGGTTTCTTCTTCTTGTCTTCTACGGGAAAAATGTACACAATAAGTCCTCTATTCCTGCTGTCTTTCAGGGGGAAAATCACATGACTTCTTCATCAATACTTCCCTTTGTTCTTCCCAAAATAAGAAGGACCTGCCAAAAGAAGTTTCTATGCCCATTATACTACCACAAGGAAAATACAAAGTAGGTGTATATAAATCTTGAGTTTTTTTTATATGTAAAATTGCTTAACTATTTCTCACTTCACAACATTTTCAAGTGGAGTTATTATGGAGTTTCTATACTCAGATACAGTCAACTTATATAATACTGGAGATATTTATGGAGTTCTTATACTTGGTTGTAGTAAACATATATAATAGTATATAATACACTATTGCAAAATGTGTTAATTACGTCATGGAATTTATGTTGGATTTCGAAAATTTAGCGTAAAAAGAAGTGTGTTGGTATTTTTCTAATACTTTTTTTTGTTGGACATTTTAGGTTTGATGTAAAAACCTATATTTATGTTAGATTTAAGATGTCTGGTATAATTAATTTAAACTTTATATAATACTTCTTTATTGTAGTCTGTGGATGAATGAACGGATTTTCTTGAGGATAAAAACTTAACTTTAGTGGTTTTTTATCCTAAACTTGTCTTTTCTCTTTATTATCATATATAATAGATGTTTCTCTTGAATTATATTTGTATCTTTTTGATTAACATACATAATTGAGGTTAATATTTGATATCTTCAATTTTAATAATCAGTCTTAATTTGTTGTTCTTCATAATTTCAACCATGATAAAATATGAATGTCTCATTTGAATTGATATTGATATAATCATTTGGTTGATATTTTTTTTTTTCTTTTAGGTTTTGTCCATCATGATAATATCATGTTAAATAGAATAGGAGAAAATTTATTACTAATGATGATAACAAGGTGACAAAAATTGGATGATTACATAGTTCAGTTTCTAACCATATTTTCAATATTAAAAAGTAAATCTTTGTAAGTATATGAGAGATAAGAGTTTTTAGAGTCAATTCTTCTATTATTTCTATGTATATTTTATTACCAGAGAATCTCTATGTTAAACATTTCAATCGTACAATTTTCATTTATTTATTTTTCTTGATATTATAATAATTAAATAATGTCATTATATTAGGTACATCAACAAATTAAGTGTGAGCAAGAAAAAAATCAAAAGTATAATAATTTGTTAAGTCTTAATATATCCAAAAGTTAGAATATCATGGTACATATCTAACAAACATAGATAAATGACTCAAAGACAATTATATTTGACTATATATTTATATATGAGTTAATCTTCTAACTTTTTCTTTTAATTTAATCGTTTAGACAACTAATTTGTTTGTCATTATGTATAGGCTCATTGTTAATTAATTGTCATCATATTTAGGATAGAAATTAGGTTTAATTTTGTTGGTTACATATCCATGGACAAAATTTAAACTTATATACAAAGGTGGCTTTAACAATTTTTATTATATTTAAAAATATAAATATATATTCACTTACATATTTTTTAATTAAAGTTGGAGTTGAAATAAATATTTTCACTTCAAGAAGTAGAACAAGATAGTAAAACTCATTTATCTTAAGATTATACATTTTTTTAATATATTTACTAATTATTTTATTTATAAATTTTACAAATAATATTGTAATTTGTTTCTTATTTTAGTGTAATAGACAAGAGGTTATTTAAGCGTGATAAATATATTATGCTAGATGAGAGTTATCAATTTCGCAAATATTATTAATTCTTAAATAAATATAATCTATTTTACTATTTAGTTAAGTTTAATTTATAATAACATGAATAATGTTTTATTTTTTTCAAGATCAAACCTATTATTCTAAGATGATATGCATCAGATAAGAGAACAGTGAGAGATTATCTTCTCCAATAGTTAAATTTATTCTATTATTTAGGTTAAATTATATAATCTTATTGAAACTTTGGTAGGATTACCTTATTTTATATTGAATATTTGGATTGGTGGATATCTATATGCACTGCTAATTTCCTCTCTTACAGGTTTTGAATTTAAACCTAAACGAACTAACCTTTTTTAAAACATAATTTTTACGTTAGCTGTAATTATAACTAAATCTGACCTCAAAATTGATAATTTATACACTCTTAATTAGAAACCAGATACATCGATAAATGTTTATTCAACTTAAAAATTTCCACTTTTTTTTATGTCGGTTGGTGCTTTAATACGTCATCAAAATAACTCTATAGTGCTATAATGTGTTAGATAATATCACTTATTATAATTGTGAGTTTCTACAATTTTTAAATTTAAAATAAGTTATCATGTTTTGTTACTAAAGTAATTAACATGACAAATTCTCTATAACCTATAGTTGTTTATAATGGAAAATTTTAGAACCTTGAGTACGTGAGGTAAAATATTTAAAAACAATAAATAGTTATTATTATTATTATTATTATTATTATTATTTAAAATAGATTATTATAAAATAGAAATAATGTGAAGTGAAATGGAATGCCTAATTAAATAAAAACATAAAGTACAATACTTAAAAATGAAATCTATCATAACAAATATACTAATTATATAAAAATAAGAAAGAGATGTGGTACTTTGACATTCTTTCAAATAAAAAACATCTATAGTAATCAATAAATTAATATTTTAATTATATTTTAAAAATTTGTTAACTTAAGACATCAATATATATTATTATATAGGTTACTGTAAAGTGATTTTATTTTTCATCTGTTTGAAAATATCATTTCTGAATAAGAAAACCATATATATATATATATATATATATATATATATATATATCAAAGTGAGTGGCCACATTTGCATATCCTACAAATCTCTGTCACTAGTTATTTTATATAAGCATAATAAATAATATAATATTTTTTTAAGAATTCAGAGAGCAAATTTATTTTAAACTCTTAAAAATTAAAGAGAAATATTGTTGAAATCTTAAATCTCAAGAGGTATTATAGGATATTCTAAATTAATAAATTGAGCAATTCGTGTTTATATATATATATATATA
>Ga0099824_1000314_pt1 | contig 52162 bp, 27 predicted proteins | sample SiratrowhiteBW_FD_76837 | JGI IMG/M metagenome (GOLD analysis project Ga0099824, IMG submission 76837) | Root nodule microbial communities of legume samples collected from California, USA - Siratro white BW | ecosystem: Host-associated > Plants > Roots > Nodule | place: USA: California... | reverse complement strand
TAATAATATTTTTAATATTACTATATTATTATCAACATTATTTATATTTATATAAAAAATAGTTTTAATATTATTAATATTTTTTTATATTATTTTCATTTATATTAAAAATATTTGTGATATTATTATTATTATTATAATAGTTAATAATAATATTATCAATAATGTTATTACTATTAAGATTAACATTAATATTCTCATTTCTAATAATATTATTATTAATGTTATTTTTATTACCCGTATTAATATTATTAATAATATTAGTATTTTAATTTTTATTAATTTATTATTGTTATTATGAATCTTATTAATATTGTTTTTATCAATATTATTAATATTATTATTGATATTATTTATATTATTGTTAATATTATTATTGTCGTTTTTAATAAAAATGATAATAATAAGAATAATAATATTATTATTAATGAAAATAATAATAATATTATTATTAATAATATTAATAATCATAATCATAAATATAATCATAATATTATCGTATAGATTGTTTGGTGCAGTGGTCAAAGACTCTCTTCAACACTCAAAAGTCCTAGGTTCAACTCTTCCTAATTGCTTTAGTCATTACCTGGATTTTGGCCATAGCTAAATCCAGTTTTTTTTTTTTTAAAAACATGGTGTAAAAATTTAGAAAATTGTTATCCAAATAAAAGTAGCATGAGTACTTAATTTTTTTATTATTAAATTGAAAATGAGTATTTATGAAAAAAGTTATTAGTCAAGTCTTATTTTCAACTCAATCATCATTTCTCTAACCTTTGACTTTTTCTCTTTTCTAATTTCTCTTTAAGCCTTCGGCTTCTTCTTTCATTAGTTTTTTGAGGAAAGTCCTATCGTTGAACTCGTGACAGATAACAGAACAAGTCTATCCGATCAAAACTTCCGAGTAAGTTCATTTTTTGCCCTCTTCTCTTAGAAATAGTTTTTGGTTTTCTGATTTCTCTACCGCCTAAGCTTGCATGTGGTCTTTGAGTCATCAAAGGGTGCCTCTGCGAGCTTGGTTTCCTACAGTATGAGTCTGATTGTTGATCAGAGGTTCTTTGATGTAGGTTAAGTTCCTGAGGATCTTAGGTGGTGGGAGTTCTTAGAGGGAACTTCCGCTGTGATTCAGATAAAGGAAGCTGACCTGCATTTTTGTCTGACTTGGGTGTTATCGTAGGTTAGGGTTTGATAGGTTTAGGATTGGTGAAATGCATCTGTTAAAAGTCTCTGTAGGTCTGAAATTGGATTTAATTTTTTTGATTGATTTCTGTTCTTGCATGTATGATGTGGTTCTGTGAAAATTGATGGTACGTTAATTTGTTGAATATATATTCTGTGTTAGGATAGATCGTTCATCGTGTATGTGGGTTGATTTTTTGCCCAATTTAAGCATCTAAGACATGCATAATAGCTCTAAGGTAGTGGATACTATATTACTGGCTTTTCTGTATTTTTCGCCCAGGCGAGTTCACTTGAAAATCTGAGACGCTCTCGAGTCTTGATAGAAATAGTGTTTTATTTTGAAAAACTAGTATATGAGTTTGTAAACATATTTTAAAAGTAGCATGATTATGTAGTTGGATGTATGTTAACTATGTATTACTGTAAGATGTACATGACTCTGTTAGTGTTATCTTGGCTGTATAAATAAAAGTTATATATTTATGGGGTATTACATGTAACTTTGAAAAACTTTTCATTTAATTTTTTTTCTTATACATGCACTATTTATCTTCATATTTTGATATGTATATGTAGAGACTTATACTACAATTCGCAAAAATAAGTGGTTTAAGAAATTATTTATGAATTATTTTTTTTGAAATCATATAACAATATTTTATCCATTTAATTTGGTGAGATTGAAATGCATTAGTTGACGTGGTTGAATTAATTAATAATAATAATAATAATAATAATAATATAAATTATCAAAGGTAACAAGCAATATTCTTTTCTAAGTTAAAAACCATTCAACAATAAAATAACTTATTAAGTTATTTGAATTTAATGAAGTATTTATATCTTAATATTTCTTTAGTCATAAGTTAACTTTCTTTTATATCATATTATATAATATATATATATATATATTAATAACAAAAGTGATTTATAATTAAAAGTTAAACATTATATAAAAAGTTCTCATTAGCTATAATTATGAATTAACCATGTCGTACATTTTCGTGCAAAACTTTTCATTCTGAATAGCTGGATTGTGTGGAGATTGGATAAGAAAACATAATAATGATTGATTGTGACAAATATAATCACATGTTTTTGAAAGAATAAATTTTAAATGTTAAACAAAGTAATGATTAATAATGCTTCTTTCACCAGAGCTAATCTTACTTCAAACAAAGAATGATTTATTCATTCAAAATCTAATACTAAATATTTAGAACCTTCACTAAAATAAGTTATGCTTGTTCTTATTATTATTATTTGATATAGGATAAATTATCAACTTCATTCTTTTTCTTTGTTTGTTTTTAACAGTAGTGATTAAAAATATATTTCTATTTTATTGTTATTTTTAAAATTTAAGATGAAATTAATTAGTTTTTATTATTGATATTTTACTTTTAACTTAATTTTTAATTAATTTTCACTTCTAATATGATGTAGAGATAAAAAAAGTAACATAGAAAATTGTATAAATGTTTTATCAAAATTAAATAAATTTTATTACATTTATTAATTTTTTAAAATATCTTAAAAAACACTAAAAAGAAATAGAGGGAATAGTAACTTTTTTATTATAAATAAACCTGAGGCTGTAGTTCATGTGTTTTGTTCATATGTAAACAATGCTATTGATACTATACAATTGTTTTAAATATAATAAGTAAAATTTAAAATAATTATAAATTTTTTAGCAATATATCATTTATCTTTTTTTCTTGTGAATTTATAACATGCAGAAAAGAAGTTTTATGGTTAAGGAAAGAAAGTTTTATATCTTTTATTCATCCATATCTGAAAGATAGTACCATGGACTTTCTGTAGTCTGTCTTTCTTATGATCATGACTTACAGCATCCACCTATAACCTATCATACTTTAATAAAGTTAGTTCTAGTGACACAGTTCTGGATATATATTACAAACATATTTTTTTTTTATTGATTTTGTATTATTATCTATATTCTGAAAATAATATAAAAGAACTAATAATGAAAGTTAATATTTGATATCGTTTTCTTTCATTTTAACTATTTAGGTACATCAAATGTTTGTATTCCTATTTTTTAGTAAAAATTATGTTTCAACTTTTTATCGGATATAAATTGTGATTTTTGAGAAGAATTATTGTTTTTGCAGAAAGCACTTTGTAAAATAGACTCACATTATTGAGAAGAATCTTTATTGATGTATACATAATTAACTTAGTGTACACTTAACCAAACTTATTCCCAAACAAAATAGAGATTCACTGTCCAAGGAGTGAAGAATCATTGAGGTCTACAGTAATAAAGTTGCATAAAATCACAATCCACATTTCAACAAAGTCAAGAGAATTTTGAGAGGAACATATACATTATGAAAATGATCTTTTAACTCTCTTTATATAATTAATAGATATTTTTTATCAATGTTTTTATATAACTAATTGATAAACGTTATATATATATATATATTTGATATTGAATATTAATATTTAGGTAACTTTAGATTATTTTTTATTAGTTTTCTATTTTAATTTAATATGATTTTACTTTTTTTTGTTTAATCTTTTTTAAGATTTTAAGAAGAAAATATTTTCTTTTAAGAGAAAATTGAAGTTATTTGAACTAGATAATTAGGAGAAGAAGAACTCATAATTATTCAAAACACTAAGTCTAGAATAGATATTGTTAGAAATTAATAACAAAATTTTGGTTTATTTATCTTTGTAAAAACAATATGAATTTTAAGAATATTTTCTATTGGATACTTAATTTAATCCATGAAATTATATAAATATGAAAGCTTACTTATAAAAGTAAAATAAGAACATGAACCTAAGATAAGAAAAACTATTAGAGATTAACAAAACCAATGTTCACATCATAAGATTATGTTGTATAAAAACTAACAAACATCTCTAAGTACAAATTCAGTTTACATACATACAAGATAATATAAGCATGTTAAAGCAATTAACAATACAAAAAAAGAAAAATGTTTTGGACTCTTTAATTCTCCTCCTTTTCTGACACAATAGAAAATGATTTATTGAACAAACCATGGTTGTGACTATAGAGGAGGATAACATAAATTTAAACAATTATAAAATTATCATAATAATTTTTTGTGAAAGAATATAGTATCTTGTGAAAAACCATTTTCAATAAGAAATGTATTTAAATGCTCCTACCAAGTTCCAGTAACTTGTTTAAATCATAAAAATCATTGTCTAATTTAAAAGTATGATTAGAAGAAGTAAAAATCTAAAACAAAAAGTTGTTTTACATAAACTTCTTTGATTAGACTATTAAAAAATAGAGTTTTTACAACCATTTGATATAACTTTATTTTACTAAAGGCTGCAACTATTTGATGATTTATCTTTGACCTTGTTGCAACTCTACAGGTCTTAAAGTATAGGATCTACAGGTTTTGAACTTCCTTTCTTATTATATTTTTCATGTTTCTTCAACCTACTGGTTTTGAACTTCCTTTTTTTATTATATTTTTCATGTTTCTTCGACATGTGTTTGAATTTGTTTGTTACGAAAGACAATTCTTTATTATAATTTGATTTTGAATGGTCTTGTTCATCGCGTATAGCCTTGTTGTAAGTCTTTGTTGGAGTACCTTTTTTGCACTTGTAAACCTTGAGAGTCGGATTATTTCCCTTTATTCTCTAAGCATAATGAAGTAGTACTAGTTTTGAATTGTGAGGATTTCAATGAACTCCTCATATGTCATCACTTCCAGATCTTTTGAAGTTCATGACATAGTCTCTGGAAATCTCTATTAAGGTGGAAATTTACTTAAAGACTTTGTGTCTTAAGATATAACAGAGTGTTATGAACAGAAGTTTTATTATTATTTATTTATTTATGTTACCTTTCCGGGTCAAACATCATTATGCAAAAACATAAAAATAGTAAAACAGATGACATATATACAAAACATTTAAGAATGAAAGTAAAATTCACAAGAAACAAACTTCCAAAGTCAAGGTACTCCTTACTAAATGATGGACAATGATTTCTGACCTAAGAAGCACTTTCATTGTTTATTGTGTTTTTCTTTGTTTGTTCCTTATGAATTTGCTTAATATTTTGATCTTGTTGTTAAACTACAAGCAACACATCACAAGGTTTTTTTATGAGTGAGGATTTTGTGTCATTGTCTAATTCAGCCTTAGACATATTTTTTTTTTACACAATTCCTCACAAAGATCTTCTGTGTAGGAGGAGTTTATTGCATTGTCGAGTTCACCTCCAGACAAAGATTTCTTGTCAATAACTCCTCTAAATATTCTTCTAAAGAAGATAAATGTGTGCCTATTTTAGAGCAGTTCTTTTCTCTTTCTATTTTCTTTTTCAATATTTCTATTTAATTTTCATGACTAAACTCCATATCTTTAAGTTCTTTATCTAATTGAGCTAGACATTTTTTTTTCTAATTTTATTTGATTCTTTATTCTCTGTTTTGTTTGTAATTGGTTTTCTACCACTTGTGAAGGTGTTAAAGAACTTATTATAAACTTATTATGATGATGAGTGAAAGTGATTATATTAGTAGGACCATATGGTAAACGATGTTATGTTCAAAATTCCAGGATTATCCTATCAAAATATCACAAGCTTCTAAGGGAACTAAATCACATAAAACATTATCAGAATAATGTCCCATAGATATCTTGATTTTCACTTATTTACTCAATCAAATTTCCATCATTTTGAATCCAAGAAAGTTTATAAGGTTGTGGATGGACTTCTGTATTAAGTTTCAACAATTTAATCAACCAGATACTACAAAAATTGTAGCATGATCCACTATCCACAACGAGAGAACAATTTTTGTTAAAGATTTGACAGTTTGTTTTGAAAATATTCTCTCTATAGGTAGTACCTAGCTAATTAGAATTTATCATCAGAAGAAGTTCTCCATAATAAGGGTAAGTATCCTCACAATTCTGACTTTGATACTCACCACTCTCCCTAGTAATGGCAGTCTCATCCTTATTGTTATTTATGCCTTTGCCCTTGAGAAGAATGGTTCTCATTGATGGGCATTGGGCCTTAGGAGGTTCTATTCTTGGCTTATCTATAGAGTTATCTACCTTCCATGTATCTTCTTTAGATTGAACTTTTTCTTTCCTTGTATAAGATTTTCTCATTAGTTGTTGTTCTACCTTAATGCATATTTGAACTAAATCATTCAAGTCTCTATAAAGTAGCAACTCAACTCTATCTCTAATATCTAAACTTAGTCAACTTAAGAACCTAGCAATAGTTACGGATTTCTCCTCTCTTATACTAGCCCTCATCATATAAAGCTCCATTTTCTGCCTATGTTCCTCTATGCTCAAGTTGTTTTGATGTAGTTTGGGGAGTTTATCCATAAGTTCATGGTTGTAATAAGAGGGAATATGCACATGGCCCAAAAATACAAGACCCAAATTATTCTAAACAATTTATACAATTTAGAGGACTTTTCCTTGATGCTCTATTTTCTCCAAAGTTATTTCTTTAGGTTTGCATTTGGGCCCGAGCAGCTAATTAAAAGCCCAAACAGGGTGAGATGGACCCAATCTTTTGGAAAGCTTTTGATTCATCCTCCAGCTCTTTGTCCTTTTTATTCTTTTATTAATGTAGTTGTGACATATTTCATGATAACAACTAAGAACAAACTGTTATTTATTAAAGAAGCCTCAATTAATAGGTTGTTAATGTTTGATTGGTTGAATTACCAGCTTTGGAGAGTAAGAATGAGGATTTTATTCAGTAAATTTACCATGGTATTCGGGGTGCTATAGTAAAATGGTCCTTGTGTTCCTAAGCATGTTGTGAATGATGAAATTGTGGAAAAGCCATGGTCTGATGTAGAAAATAAAAAAGCTCAATATGATTGCAAGGTTAAGAACATAATAACATTTGCTTTAAATCTTGAACTACAAGAAAGATGGAAAATTGTAAATTATCGACGAGCGAAATCTGTCAGCAAAATGCTTATTGATAAATTTATTTTCGAAAATATTTAATCTGTCAATAATTACTAACGATTGTCATGAACAATTACCGACAAAAAATTTGTCAAAGAAACAATAAATAAATATTACGAATATTATTTTTATTACTACTACTATTATTATTACTATCATTTTTATTTCTAATATTATTAAATTTTTATTAATGTTATTGAGAATCAGCTGCAGGAGGGACTCGATCCATGCTATATGAATAATATGACAAAACCAATAACCATTATATCAAAGAAGCTTTTCTATCATATTATGATTGTTGTTATTCTATTATGATGATGATTATTATTATTACAACTATTATTATTATTTTTTTTATTATTATTATTATAATTATTCATCGGTAAATTGACCACTAAATTATTCGTCGGTAAATTTATCGGTAATTTCTGATGAATTTAATCCATTGGTAAAATTTGTCGGTATATTTACCACCAATTGATTTGTCACTAAAATCTGTCGGTAACGATAATTCTTGCAGTGTTGATGAGTTTTTCAGGATTTCATAGTGTTTCTCGACTAAAGAGATGTGGGTTATTCTAGAAGTCACACATTATCCCACATGAAGGCACATCTAATGTGGAAAATGCCAGGGTAAAACTATTGTTGATTTGCTTAACATATTCACGCATATAGTGAACCACCTAATTGGTTTGGGGAAAATGTTTAATAAAGAGGAGCTCAACATAAAAATTATGAAGTGTTTGGATAAGAGTTGGTAGCCAAAAGTTACTAATATTTCAGAAGCCAGAGACCTCACTACATTGACCGTTGTTGTGTTGTTTGGAAAGCTCGTGGAGCATAAGTTGGGGATGAATAGATTGAAGGAGCAAGAAAGTGTTGAGAGAAAGTCAAAAGGAATTGCTCTCAGAACATATGTTCAGAAGGTTTAAAATAGTTGAGATGTACAAGTGAATGCAGTGACACAGAGACTTTGAATTTGTTAACCATAAAGTTTAGTAAATTTCTCAAAAGGAAAGGAAAGGACGAGATTCAACCAACTAAAAAGTATAATAGAAAGTCTGAATTTGGCTCCTTTAACTTTACATGCTTTGGATGTGGTAAACAGTGCCACATAAAGATAGAATGTTCTAACATCTCAAACAAAGAGAAATGAGCTAACAAAAAGAATGGTAAAGGAGGAAGAACAAGGAGAGCATACATTGGTTGGCAAGACAAGGATGATATATCATCTAGCTACTCTTCAAGGGGGAATGAAGAAGAAAATATGTGTCTCATGGTTGGACATGAATTAGCAACTAGTAGTGTAAGTTCTAGCACTACCCTGAATTGTGAAAATTATAGCCCTTTGCTAGAAGTATTTAAGGAAACACATGAATAACCTAACAAATTAGCCCTATCAAACAATAGATTAAAGGGATTAAATAATTGGTTGGAAAACAGAGTTAACACATTAGAAGAAAAACTAAAAATTGCTAAAATTGATTTTGAAAATCTTGAAATCATTTATAAAAATTCTTCATGTAACTGTGCTAAGACAAGTAAGTCAACCAGTTGTGAAAATTGTGAAGTGTTGCAAGAAAAGATCAAATATCTCATAAAAATTGTGGCAAAATTTTCAAGGGACACAACAAATCTAAATGCTTTATTTGGATCTCAAAACCGTGTTTAAAGTTGACTTAGGCTATAAACTTGTTTTTCAAAGGAAAGTGAAATATTTTAAAAACTTTTTTGGTCATAGCAACATGCAATCTTCACCATTTGTTTCATGTTACTATTGTATGAGAAAGAGATATATTGTTAGGAAGTGTAGAATTAAAAAATATGATTTTCCAAATGACCTTGTTAGATGGGTACTTAAAGGTACTATTAACAACTCTAAACCCAAATTAATGAGGGGACCAATTCCTACTACTTGGATATGTTTTGTAGGGATCTTCGACAACCAATAAGCAACTATGGTACTTAGTCAGTGACTATTCAAAGCATACGACTGGGATGCTTCAAAATTTATTAATATGGCTTCAATACATAAAGGATTTATCACTCATGGTGACAATAACAAAGGAAGGATACTCAGTAGAGGTGATGTAGGAGATCAAGATTCTATGATGATCAAAGATGTCTTACTTGTGAAAGGTTTGTAGCATACTTTATTGAGTATTAGCTAGACAAGGGATACAAAGTCACATTTGAACCAAATTTATACTTGATTTGTGATGCAACAACCAAAAAAGTTTTGCCAATGGTAAAATGGTTAATAATGTGTACATGTTGGAAATCCGCTACATTGAATCAAATGTAGATTGCTTATTGTCAAAAAGCGATGAATCATGGTTGTAGCATAGACAAATTATACACATTCACATGATTCATTTAAATAAATTAGTTTCCAAAAATTTGGTTGACGGTCTTTCAAAACTGAAGTTCGAAAAGGATAAAATTTGTGAAGTATGTCAAAAAGGAAAACAAGTTAAAAGCTCTTTTGAACTAAAAAATTTTGTTTCAAAAACCAGACCTTTGGAACTACTACACATTGATATATTTGGTCCCTTTTGAACCATGGGCATTGGTGAGAATTATTATTGGCTTATCATAGTAAATGACTACTCTAGGTATACATGGACCCTATTCATAATAATTAAGAATGATACATTGATAACTTTTAAAAAACTTGCTAATGTCTTACAAAATGAAAATAATTATAACATATGTGTAATTAAAAGTGATCATGGAGGGGAATTTCAAAATGAAAAATTGGATCAGTTTTGTGAAAAACATGGAATTAAACATAATTTTTGAACAACTAGGACACCACAACAGAATGGTGTTGTTGAAAGAAAGAATAGGTCCTTAGAAGAATTAGTCAGAACTATGAGAGAGGGAAAATTAACAAGACTCTTTTCATTAAGAAAGTTGGAACTGGTATTATTTTAGTTTAAGTTTATGTAGATGACATAATATTTGGATCTACTAATGAAAACTTATGCCAAGTCTTTATTTCAACAATGCAGGGAGAATTTGAAATATCAATGATGGGTGAGTTTAACTTATTCTTAGGTCTACAAGTCAAGAAATTAAATGGAACATTTCTTAGCCAATCAAAATACACTACAAAGACTTATTGAAAATTTTTGACATGGATAAATGCAAAAAGAGTTACCACAACAATCTCAACAAGCTTCTACATGGATTTGGATGAAAAAGGAAGTTGTAGTAGATCAAACAAAAATATAAAGGATTAATTGGATCTTTATTATATTTAATTGCAAGTAGACCTAAAATGTTAAGTGTTTGTATGTGTACTAGGTTTTAGTCCAATCCAAAGAAATCACACTACAATGCAACAAAGAGAATCTTGAAATATATGAAAGGAACAACAGATGTTGAACTATGGTATCCAGGTGGACTTTCATTGAGTTTAATTGGTTATTCAAATTCAGATTTTGCAAGATGTAAACTTGACAGAAAGCGCATGAGTGGAACATTCCATAACTAAAACCAAACTTGTGTTGCATTATCTAATGCTAAAGTTGAATACATTGTAGTTGGAAGTTGTTGTGCTTAAATCCTATGGGTAAAGCATCAATTAAGTGACTATGACCTTCAATTGTCAAAGGTACCATTGATGTGTGACAATACAAGTGCTATAAATCTAACTAAAAAGTCAATTCAACATTCTAGGACAAAGCACATTGAGATTAGACATGACTTTATTAAGGATCACACTAATAATAGTAACACTGAGATAAAATTCTTTGAAATTGCAAATCAATTAGATGATCTATCTAGAAAAGCACTCACAAAAGGTAGATTTAATTTTATGACAATTGAACTAGGTATCCTGAATTATTCATGAATAACTTAAGTCTTAAATGTCTTAGTCTTATAAAAATATAGGACAATCATAAGTATATATCAATTAATTGAAATTGTTCAGATATGAACTTAGTTAGACTGTTGTTCATTTTGTTAATCAAATGCATTCTTTCCCTAATTTGATGTGGTATGCACCTGAATTCAAAGAAGAAGAGTAAGTTATCATTTTCTTGTAATGGGTTGCTTTCGAATTCAATGCACTAAATTTGGTTGTTTGTAACTGTCACAAAATTTATACGATGTATGAAAATATTTGTGCTTGTTCATGTGTGTCACTATGCATTTAGGAGTCAAAAGGTAATTTTGCATGTTGACCAATCCCTTTCTCAATATGGTGTAGTCTTTTTTCAAACTGAAAATTAACTTTGCAATTTCCCAAATCCCACACAACTACACAATTTATCAACTGCATAATCAATGGACTGTAACCAACAATATTCTAAAACCCAATTTACTTGCGTTAAATTTACATTAAAAGCCACATTTATCATACATTCTATCACTGGATTCATTGTGCATTTCATACACATAATCCCTCTATAGTTGAAATCTCCAAATGTCCACTTCCATAGTTTTAAAGAAAAGATCAAGACTTACGAGAACCACTGGTAGACGACCTCGAGTAGAGCCTGTATCTGAAACAGAACATTTGGAAATATGGTTCTTTGGAAACTAAAAGTAGGTGAGTATTTTTCTATACGAAATGAGCAAGAAAGACATCAATGGTCCTAAGTTTCTCAAGTTTTCTTGGCTAAAAGCACAAAAGTTACATGATATGAGAAAAAATATCAAACACCAGAAGTTGGAAAGGTTATTGGAGAGGACAGGAAACATATAAATCTTTATTGAACTAGGCGAGCTTATTAAACCAGACAATTACCAAGATGAGCTATAAACCTTGATACCATTTTAAATTTGAATTTAAATTCAATTGGTATTAAGAGAAGCTATCCAACAGATATGTATATGTAACTCACACTTTAAGACTTAAGGTAGAGTATGTAAGACTTTTCAACAGTTCATTCGTCGCATAAAAGATATTAGGTTAACATAGAGTATCTTTAGGTGTTTCATGCATATATGTGAAAGAACCCTATATGCAAGAATTGAATTTAACTTAACACTATAAGAAATAAGCTATTTAGCAACCAAATTTAGTGACTAAAATAAGTTACAAGCTATAGTAAAAATAGCTACTAAATGACATTTATCACAATTTAGCAGCAAAAATAGCAACGAAATAAATTTGTAGTGACATTAATTTGATTATAGGATGAAATAGTGAGCAATAATTTTAGTAGCTAAATTTTTGTCTCTAAATCAGTGGTTATATAAGCTAAAAGGAAAGTGTTGTCTTCAATGAAAAAATTGTCATTTCATAAACAAATTCCATTTTCTTCACTAAAAGAAAGTGTTAATTTCTCGAATTTGTACCAAATTATGTGTTTTTTAGTGACAAAATATGTGTTGGTGACTAAATATGTTTTAAAGTATTAATTTCTCTCTCATAAAACTCTTTACACTTGAAAATTCTATCACTCACTAAAAATCCTAACTCCCTCACTCACTATAATCTTTCTCTCTATCACTTATTAAAATCTCTCACTCCTTTTGACGGTCATGTGGAATCCCCCACTTCCATCATGTTGTTCTCAAATGTAATTGCAGTGAACCGTCTCAATATCTCATTCTCACACCCTTTGGCCACCTTGATAGTCATCCCTGACACTCCATTCTAACTCTCTGTCCACTACAACCAGATAATGACTCACTGTAACTTAGCTTGTAATATCTCTACTATTTATTTATCTTGAAAATAAGAGTTAGAATATCCTATGCTTTAATTCATGTGATTAAATTTTCATGTGATTAAATTTTCATGTCAAAATTACTTTGTATTCTAAATAAATTTTGAATGTTAGAAAACAAAGTGTGTGTGTGTGTGTTGTAAGGAGTGTAGAAGTGAAAAGAGAGATGAGGGAGAACAAGAAGTAAGAGGAAGGAGAGAGAAGGAAGGAAGAGAAAGAGATAGAAAGGAAAAAGGAGGAAGAGAGAAAGAGAGAAAAGAGGGAGAGAGAAAGAGAGAGAGAGAAAAAGAAAGAGAAATTGATAAATGGGATTTAGAACAAGTGACATTTTGAATCTTCTAGAAAATTTATAGCTATACTTTTGATATGTCTATAAAATTAATTTAAAGGTAAGCAGAGAGTGAAGTTAAACTCCTTTTATATTCATCTTAATAAATTTATTTGTGTTTTATGAACCTTTTATTTATTTTTAACTATATATTATATTAATTTCTTTTTGTTTTCTATTTCTATTATTTAATTTATCTCTATTTATGTATGTACTAATCCTATTTATTTGTTTATTTATGTATTTTTTTTCTCTCGAGTTACATATATTTATCTTTAGTTACACGCCAATCCTATTTATCTTATTTTATTTATCTTCATTACGTACTGATCCTATTTATTTTATTTTATTTATCTTCAATTACGCATTGATCCTATTTATTTTATTTTCATATATGAATTGGTCTTATTTATTTATTTATTTATTATTTATATTATTTATTTTATCTATAGTTACAAATTAGTCCCCTTTATTTATTTGTGTCATTTATTTATCTCCAACTACACACTGATCCTTTTTATGTAATTTATAATTATATTGTTTAAGTTATCTTTAGTTTATCAAAATTATATTTATTTAAAGTTCTCGTCTTAATTCTTATTTTATTTTTTATATTTTGAATATCATTTTTATATATAATTAAAAGAAATACATATAAAGTAAAAGTAAGTACTTTTGATGAACTTGGATAAAAGAAAAGTACTTATATGCTCTAATATTATTTTACTCGTTGTATCTGTTTGGATGATGTGTACACATTATTAATTAAGATAAATATGATATATCCAGATGGTCATTATGTTATGTGAATCTTAAAAGTGTAAAGGGTATGTATGTTATGAAAGAGTCTTCGGTTTCAAAGAGTTGAAACTATGTTAATGTGTGAATGTTTGTATTTAGGAAGTCACAATTTAGAATATTGCGAGATGAGAGGCAAAGACCATGGTGAGGTCTAAGGAAGTATTTCCAAGTAGGTGAATATCTGGATAGTTCAGAATAGTGTCATGGACTAGGTTATATCACAGGCCAAACTTGGTATTATCGAATGTCAGCTCAACATAGCTAAGGTTAAGTAGTCAGTATATGTCTCTTTTATTGGTAGATAACCAGAATTCTCGAGAAAAATAATTATTATTTGTACCAATTTTATAAGAAATACTCAACTACCTAATTACTTTCCAAGTAAATTTTGGTGTTTAGGGTGGATCATCAAAAGTGGTATATGGATCCATATGTCTGATAAATTGAGATTAATTATTGGAGTTGTAGGTAAAGTCATAGGTCTCCATTGTTTGTGGTTGTAGATCAAGTCATAGACCCTCATTATTTGTGTTGTTTGTTAAGTTTATTAAGATTGATATTTAAGGCTTATAAAAGACCTCACTCCTTTCCATGTTTTTTTCCTATGTATTTGTTGTACAAATAGAAGCAGAACCTACTCACTAAAAGTTGTTCATAAATTCTTTTTGAAAATTTCACTAGAATGTTAACTCATGGAGAATCTAACTCTAATATATTTAGAATATGTAAAATATATAAATAGTCTTCTATTCTGATGTAGAAGTCATATTATTGTGCAAATCTTATCTATATTTGTAATATATTACGAATAATTACAAGGATGTAAAATGTTGACATAGATTTACATTTATGAGATTATATCATGATTATTGTTCTCTCTAAGAAAATCTTACTACACAAAAAAATATACTCCCAATTTCTAATTAAATAACAAATATTTATATAATAGTCATGGTGTCACATAGCTTCACCAATCGATGTTCATGGATAGGTACTAGAATCACTACCTCCAATTTATGCTTGTGTGGCTTTGCCTTATCAGGTAGCTAAAATATGTATCATTTAGTGAAATTGCTTGTATTAAAGTTAGCGTTTCTTAATTTATGTTTTAATATTTAATTATGTTATGCAAAAATTAGTAGTTAAAGTTTGTCTTACATTGGTGTAGCTACTCATCTGAGCATTAGTTCTAATACACTTGTTTAAATGAATTCTATTGTGTTAATTGTGCCTTAATACTTTATGAATACTTTTTAAGAACCAATCTCCCTTGGTACTTGTTCCTGCTCTTCATAATATGGGAAATATTGTGACTGGATATGACATGCAAATTCAAGTAATGACTTGTCAAAACTTGTAGTAATTCTCTTATATTATTAAAAAGGAGCATGACAGATTCAATATCTTTGTTTCTTTTGTCCCAGTTATGCCACTTGTTTTCTTGTCCAACTCAATTTTTTGAAGAGTTAGTATAATATTCCTTGCCTTTGTAATATGAATCTAGATTTTCTAATTTTGTCTGTTCTTTTTGTTATGTTCTATTATGTGTATGTCGTATTAGAAAACAAAAATAATAGTGGTTTGAAGGTTCAATTTCTTCTCATAAAACTTAACCTTTGAGAACTGGTAAAGGCTACACTATGATATCAAACCAATCATACAAAAATCTTTTAGAAATAATTTTGTTTGAGGAAGAAATATTTCTTTAAGTTTGACCGAGGAAGAAATATTTCTTTAAGTTTGTCCGAGGAAGAAATTTCATCTTATTTTACTATATGTTCAAACAATATGTTGGTTTATAACTCATTTGTTATTTAAATCTTGTTTTCTCTCATACAATGTATAATCTCTTATTTAGACTCTAAATCCAGTAAATAATATTTAAGAACATTATTAGTTAAATTGGTTCAAGGTCTTAAGACAAAATTTTAATCATAGCCTTTATGTGTTATCAATTGATACAAATTCTACATTATTATTTAAAGTAAAGGCTTGAATTCCTCTAACTATGTTTGTTTATGTATCAGGAATCAATAGTTAATTAGAGTTATATTTCTATAAAATATTATCTTATATTATTCAATTGGAGTATATTGACTTGCTAATGATTAATTTAGTTCTCTTTCAGTGTGAATGGTTTGATAATACTCTCAAAATAGAAACCAAAGTAAATAATATGTAAGGAATAGTTCAAGTAAAGCAATAATGGAGATATAATAAAGTATATGATCCATTCATATTTGTACAAGTAGAGCAAGTTTATTAAACAATATCTAGTGGCACACCTTGGTTGGGTATAATTAAGACAAAAGGTCTCAGTAGAATCACTAATGATATAGTAAGTGAAGTTGAATATGAGATTCCATACTGAGATTATAAGCTTCCACAACTTCTAGTAGTGCTACATGTTGATCCATACTACATTTTTTATTCTCTTATTCATGTATGGTGGGTGAGAAGAAATAAATATGCAATTACTGAATCAAACAAACATAAATCATGAATATGAGTAGGAACACATTTAGAGAGAGTGACATATTTTAAAAAACGTGATGAATAAAGTTAGGAATGGTTAGGATAAAAGGACCTGGATTCCACAAAGTGTTTAAGCAACCTTGGACTTACATTGGAGTTCTACACAATTCCAAAACAAGAGTGTCATTGCCAAGGCAAATTAGGGTATTAAGAAGGGAGCCTCAACTTACTGTGATGGTTCTAAATTATATTTTGTATATTTAATTTAAATATAACTTATTAAACTTAAGGTACTGAATTTTATCTTATGTTTAAACATATGTAGGCTAAGGAGTTTAAAGACCGGGAATGGGTCAATGATAAAACCTGTGAGCTTGCATTATGTTTAACCTTTGTTTTAAGTTATAATTTAATAATTGTTATATGTTTTCTTCACAAGAATTATATTTGACTTCATTTTTAGGAGAAATATAAGCAATGTCGAAAAGAATCTCAACAACATCACAGGCTCGTCTTCACGAACTCCTTATTGTCTCCATTGATGGCAATGAAATATATATATTTTTTTGTTGTAGGAGGTGAAAATAAAAAAGGAATATGTATGAAATTGAACTTGGTGCATTGATAAAAAAATGTAATAGTTCTATAGGTCTTCACTCTACTACCAGTCAAGCTCCAGTGGTTCATCAAATAAAGGAAACATGTGAGACTATTAATAAATTAAATGTTGAACGAATGACAAAGGATGGAAAGAGAGGACACTTGAATTTTTCGCTTCCAACGACAAGTGCATCAGTCACAAATATAGTAAGTAATAAATATTAGGACTTGGGCAATACAAAACAATAATTATAATTATAATAAAATTAGGCAAAAGGAAAAATCCATAGTTTGAGTATTTACGAGAGAAAATAAATTGTGGAAAGACAAATTAAATACTTTTATAGATTTTTGTCAAATCTTGGATTGCAAAAAATGTTAAGGATTGATGACATAAATATTGTTAGGATTAGACTTGACCATATCTCACTCATGTATAAAAATAATTACCTTCTTACCTTTCAAATGTCAATGTCAATCAACAATAATATCCAAACCCTAATTCTTTAGATGAATGAGCTTAAGCTTCCCTGGTAACCATCAATTCTCTGATCAATTACATAGAAAAGTCTTGCTTTGGTCACAAAGATTTAAGACAATGGATGAATCATGCTCTATTCCTAGATACAAGCTTTCATTAGGTATTTTAATTATGATTATGATTACAAATTATACTTTCCAATATCCTAAGAATCAATACAACAAGTATTAAACACAAAATTAAAATACTAACATTAAAAGGAAAAAAACATATATATAAAACCAATAGTGATTACAACAAAGTTTGGTAGGTTACATCTAGTCCTAAAAAATAATGAGTTTAGTTTCTCATAGTCATAAGATCCTTAAACATATAAGATTAACAGTGGAAGAAGAAAATGATTACACCAAAGAACCCTAAAGTTGCTTTTAAAAATGATTCTTTTTCTCTTCTGGCTTTACATGTCTACACTCTAAGATAGGTATTCATTAAATGAAAAATTCACATCGTGCCCAACCCAACCTCAATGGCGTTGGACTTAGCTCTCCTTGTAACAGCCCAAGGTCTAACTTGTGCCAAACTCAACTCTAATGGTGCCAGGTGTGGCTTCGATGCATCAATCTTCTCTTCTATGCATCCTCCTTCGTGGGTTTCAATCATTTTCCTCTGAATTTAATGTTTTTTGTTCGCTTAAGGATAACTTTCCATTGTAAGACTCAAGTAATTAATTATTAACAAAAACATAATAAATTAAAGAAATATAATAAAAAAATAAATGTTATCATATATATATATATATATTGTATTTTAAATATTTATACTACTCTTTATTAGATTATGTATTATTATTTAACATGATATTTCAGCATATATAACTAGAACAAACTATTGTTTATAAATAGGTCAAAAATATTGTAAATACAATAAATTAAATTTGTTTTCCTGTTCACAGAAGATTAGTGATCATTATAGAACAAAATTATAATTTAACAATAAAAAGATCTTCATAAATTTTACCACTTATTTAGTGACAAAAACATATTTAAATTTAAATAAAAAGTTGACTCACTAGCAAACGAAATAATCAATCACAACATTCTTTTATTTATGCTATCAAATTAACGATTGAAATTAAAACTAATTTTCGATTGCTGAATTGATTCTTATATTTAAGGTGACCAAACGGCGAATTAGTAACAAATAATTCGCTGACTATTTAACATGAAATGAAAAATCAATTACTCACTACTTTACAACTAAAATTTTCACTATCATATAATTTCAGTTAGTAATTTTTGTGATAACGACTAATTTAAGTTATTTACTCAACCAGGAAATATGGTCGTTAAAATAATTTTTTGAAACCGTCCTTTAGTAAAAGGTTTTGGGAATAATTAGTAATTCCTCTTAATCATTCTACTTTTGAGACTCAATTACAAAATCAATTTAATTTCGGTGTACCGTGGATATAAAAAAATTTAGAATAAATCTACTTTGACACCAATGTATCAAAATTACACTGTTTCACTCCTGATTTTTATAATAAATTATTATATTTTAATAAAATAATATTATTTTTAGTATCAAATGAAAGTAAATAAGGTGTCAACGTATCATCTCTCCAAATTTTATACGGTCAATCAATTCAACAATATTTTAAAATATATAATTTTAAAATTATTTTTTACAGAAAATGAATGATTTTATTATACCTGACAAATTATAATTGAATGATAATACATAAAACATCTAGCTTATGATTAATTCTTGTAAAATTTGTATTTTAATTTATAGTAATGAGGAAGAAAAAAAAAAGTTAATCGGAATTAGATTCGTTATTTACCACAGTTTAATATTCATATTAAAAGTTTACCTTTATTGATTACGATAATCATCAAAGATGGATGTACTAGATTTCCAGCACAAGGTTCATAAGATGAATATTTCTTACGTGTACAAGAGCTTAGTTTAATTTAGTGAATATTTTTATAAATGGAAATATTAAAAGAACAGGATTATCAAATTATAAACTCTCCAATAGTTAATTGATTGTTTTTATTATATTAATTAAAATCACGCCTTGAACTAAATAAATAAAAAGTCAACATAACATACATTTATAAGAATGAAATCGTGTTACGTCACACTTTTTTATTTATTTTTATATATATAATGTAATTAAAGAGGAAGCTGGTGATATTCCCACTATTTACGTGCATGTTCTTTAGAATGACAATGATAATTTAAACTTTTTTTTTTGTCTCAAGCATAACACGGTGAATGATTCGAAAATAGTAATAACCTAAGCATCGATTCGCATACTAATGAAATTTTAATATAATTTGTGTGAGTGTTTAAGCATGTTAGGTATAGAATGGAACATATGCTAAACAATTCCAAAAGAGCAATTGTATAATATTGCGAAGAAAGTGGATTTCAATTTACGTGCCCCAAAAGAGGGAAAGGCATAAGCTTTATCCTCTTTGTCGAGATCATATAGATTATCATAATCTTAATAATATATACATGTCCACATGCATGTAAAAGCCAACAAACATATATTGTTTCACCATAGAATTAGTAAATAAAATAAAAGGAACACACTATTAATTTAATTGACTGTACATAGTGAAAGGTCGACCATCACTATTCTTGTCTATTTTATGTCCATAGATATGGTTATAGGGATATTAATTTTTCATAAAATTAGTAGATATTTTGTACCAATAATGAATGAATACTATAAATCAAACTTATATAATCATATATAATATATCATGTAATTTTTATCAAGAATGAAAACTATAAATCAATCTAGAAGTCACATAGCCACTACTTTAAAATTAATCAAGTGTTTTGTATTTTTTAGTTTTGATTTTTCTAGAAAAAATCTAATTTAATACAATTTCTGTATAGTGAAAGAATTACATCACTATAAATAATGATAATAATAATAATAATATAAGTTAATGACTCATTTATGAATGCGGACACACTAATGTCTTGATTAATTTTCCACTAATCATTGTTTAATCAATGCTAAAAAGTGATATTTAAAGACTCTTTTTATCATTGTAAAGTAACTTTGACAGAATAAATTTAATTTTTCTTTGGTATAGGTTCCATAGGAATGCAATTCGCTTTTTTTAGATTTAAATAAAATTTTAGTTCGTTCATCAATTGTTATGTGGCTAAACCATAAATATGTGAAGTTTATTGCACGGTACTATTTGACATGAACCCAGTCACGTCTCAATTTCGATAAGGCCTTATATGATGAGTGCATTTTTTTTTCAAATTCCGTTAATTTATAATTAGTTTTATTATAATTACTAATTACGTCTATATCTATTCTAGTTCTGAAGAATAATGACGACATGTTTGAGTTAGTTTTCTTTCAATTTTAGTAATTAATTTTGAATTTGAGAATAAGTTGGAAATAAAATTCTATGATAATTCTAGATCCAAATCTTTTTTAGAGATGAAAAATAAGAAAAGAATATGGGAATTGGTTGATAGTGTTGAAGACAAATGTATGTCCAAATAATAATTGCCATGTAATCAGTTTTATTTTTACAACAAAATACTATTTTTTATTATATTTATATTATTTGATATAATATTATTTTGATAAAATTATAAATTATAATTTAAGATTTGTTATGATGATAATGAAAAATAAGTTTTTTATAATTTAAATTTAAATAACTTTTTAATTGAAGGATTATTATAAAAAAATAATATCATAGACAACTAAATATCAGTATAATAATAATCATTGAATGAATATTAGTAGACCTCAATTATTAAGTTACATATATAGATTATAAGCCCATGATTGTTCATTGAATTGAGTCAAATAATATTTTTTTAATGATTAATGTTGTCTTATAATATTTAATGTTGGTAGTATCAATGATTATCTCTCAGTTGAATCATGACGTAATAAAAGAATTACACTTTAACCAATAGTTATAGTTTTCATCCAATAACAAAGGTTCGATCTAACAATATTAATGAGAATTTTTATAAAACAAAATAAATTTTTACTTTGACATGAGTTATCATATTAATTAAAAAGGTATTTGTTATATTTATGAATATTGGATATAATTAAATATTTAAATTAAATTAAGGAAAATTTGTTTTCATTCATGATAAGTTAATTAATTAGAGTCTAATATTTATACAATTTTAGAGTTGTAAAAGATGATGAAAGTTTTTTTATGATGATTCTCGAAAGTAAAATAATATTACTTCTTGATATTTGAATATTAATTTCTTGCCTTGATGAATATATTAATTAAGTTAATATGTTACTCATTTAGTCTTGAACCTACAAGATCGCATATAAACAAGTATTTTAATGTTCATTAAAGAAATTAATATTTAATTATTAAGTTAGAGAATTTAAATAGTTATTAATTTGTAGAACTTAAAATATAATTAATACAAGGGAAACATTTTGGTGGAGAGAGTCATTATATTCTTGAACATCACTTTAAAAGTCAGTTATGTGAGGCTAAATCATTTCACTTTCTTAAGATTGTATCATTAAGAGTTCATCATAGTCAAATTTGTTGAACCTCTTACAGGTGACATTAACTGTCTCGTGGCGGAGACCAAGTGAGTCAAGTCACAATCGAGTGGTGACGCTTTGATTGCTATGCTCTTAAATAAAAATAGTTGTGCCATGACTACTAACTATATCTTTTGGTCTACTGAAAAGTGCTTACATTGTGTTTGTTTCTACGTATTTGAGACAGGTGTTTATACATGTAGATTTGTGAAGAAAGGTCACATTTGATTTGTAGAAGAGGGAGTCTGCATGTTCCTCACTCAAGTGAAGAGAATGGCGAGGAAGCCATGTCACATGCATTGCAATGACACTTTGGCTCTTACTTTCACTGTGCAATTTTTAAGACGCATGCAGAGATTCATTAAGGCATGACTAAGCCATCTACATGGCATACATAGTTGTTCGTCTCAAAGATTCGTAAAGTCACTAAAGCCATGGGCAGTGCATTCATTGCAGTGTTGTCCACATTCAAAATCTTTTCAATTTTCCTTCATAAATGCTCACCCGAGTTTACATTGAAGTGCTTGTTTCTTTCGCTAGTGCTTGTGTGCTTTGTCTGAGGTGGTTGTGTGCTGATACGTATTGGTCCAGGGGGTGTATTTTAGGCCCAAAATATAATTATGGAGGTGTGAAAAGTAATCCACTTACGACCAAAAAATTGCACCCATCAGGAAAGGTCCAATTAGGGGACCTAATTTAACTATTAAAAACTACCGCCCACATAAATTGTCATTCTCTATAATCATATCTGACTATTAACATTTCTGTTTGTTTTTTAAGATTTAATACTCGATCATTAATAATAACTAAATTACGTTTAAATTCAATACCAGAATACCTCATACAACAAGTATAAATATGAGGTATTGGGGTATGGAAAAAGCATCTTCTAATTGGCGCCCACCGTGGGGTAGGTAAATCTTTCCCACTCCCACTCTAAGTGAAACACTTTGTGATAAACCTTCAAAAATGAGAAACAATAGACAACCTACAACCACTGGAGGAAGTAGTGACTCACTTCAACAAATTCTAGAAACTATGGCTGAACTGCAATGGAGTAATGAAGAATTCAGGAAGCAAGCGGAAGACCGAGAGAGAGACAGAGAAGTAGTCCACATTGAGTAAGAGGGCCTTAGACAGGAAGCAGACCTTGAGCAAGAGTGTTTGAGGGAAGAAGCGGACGAAGCATGTCATCAAATGAAGGAAGCTTTAAAAGCTTACGAAGAGCTACAGAAAGCCAATGAGGAATTGCAGCAAATATTAGGGGGACGACTCGTCATTCAAAACTTAGGTTCTCGGACACCAAGAGTAAATGTTGATCCCCAACCTTTCACACAAAAAAATTATGGAAGAATAAGTGTCGCCGCACTTCATGGTTCCAAAAATGACCCCATACTCAAGATTAGGAGATCCCAAAATGTATCTTAAGGCTTTCGGTGCCCAAATGCTAATCTCGACGGGCTTCGATGTTGTCCGTTGCAAAAATTTCGTGGGCATTCTCATTGGAATGACACTGCAATGGTTTACCAGGATTTCAAATGGAACAGTGGACTCATTTAAAACTTTCTCCCAATTGTTCCTCCAACAATTTGTAGCAAACTAGGTCAAATCCCAAAGCTGACTGACCTGTTTGACATATACCAGAAAGAAGGGGAGTCACTTCACGATTATCTCAACCAATTCTTTGAAGTTATGGTTAAGATAGATTCTCCGAATAACAAGATGTTTGTGGAAGCATTTTTGAAGGAGTTGCATTCCAATCTTTTAGCGAATCTCTTTTACGGGATAAGGTGGAAACCATGGCAGAAGTACAGAGGAGAGCTACCACGCATATTAAATCGGAAGAAGTCATGAAGAAAAAATAGGCAGGGAGAGGCGCCCTCTGATCAAATGCAACTATCATCTTGGAGAAGGTAATCCGAGAAAAGACAAAGGGTGAGTGGTGGATAAGAGACAATATGTTTACACCGCTAAAATGTCGAATAAAGAAGGAGCTCAGATTGTAGACAAAGGGAGGACCAACTGCTGAAAGTTTGTTGTAGCAAAAAAGGCACTTTTGAAGGACCTAAAAGTGGCTGACAAGTTAAGATTTCCCGAGGTATCCAATAGGGCACTTAGCTTTAGAATGAGTAATGGTGTGAATTCAATCAGAGTATAGGGCATAACAACGACAGTTGTAATACCCTATCCAGGCAACTGGCCAAGATGGTCAAAGAAAGAGATTTGGATGGTTACATAAAGCTGACCTAGAAAATTCAGAGAAATATGCACGCGTCGCATGGCAGCACGGAGAATGAGCAACATGAGTGGCCGACTCTAGGAGACCTCAATACCATTGTCGGACAATTCGACAGAGAAAGAGCATGTTAACCAACACATAATCCTAAGGAAGTTTAATAAAGTCACACTTAGTCATGAATAATACATATGTGTTTTTCAAGAAAAAACTTTTTTGGTATTTATGCATTTTGATATTTAAGTATGATGAAACTGTTGTCTACAAATGTGGCTGAAAGGTGTGTCACTAAATCGGGTCACCGAACAGTGCATCTCAAAAGCGGCCACCGAATAGTGCGTTTCTAAACTAATCGGGTTACCCAATGGTGTATTCCTGGAGCGACCACCGAATGGTGCGTCTCTAAACTAATCGGGTCACCGAATGGTGCATCTCAAAAGTGGGCACCGAATGGTGTGTCCTTAAACTAATCAGGTCACTGAATGGTGCTTCCCTGATACGGTCATTGAATAGTGTGTTCCTAATCTAATCGGGTCATCGAATGGTGCGTCCTTAAACTAATCCGGTCACCGAATGGTACATTCCTAAAGCGGGCACCAAATGGTGTGTTCCTAAACTAATCGGGTCACCGAATGTTGCATCTGTAAAGCGACCATCGAATGGTGCGTGTAAGTGAATCACTAAAGCATGGCCGAAAGGAACATATTAAAGTTCGTAAAAACATAGCCGAAAGGCAGTTGTTAATATAATATAAAGCTCTGGTAACCCCATCTCTTACGCGAGCTCTAGTAATACCATCTTCAATATGAAGCTCTGGTAACTCCATCTCCTATGTGAGCTCTGGTAACTCCATCTCCAATATGAAGCTTTGGTAACTCCACTCCTATGCGAGCTCTGGTAACTCCATTTTTAATATGAGCTTTAGTAACCCCATATCTTATGCGAGCTATGGTAACTCCATCTATAATATGAAGCTCTAGGAGAATGAGCAACATGAGTGCCCGACTCTAGGAGACCTTAATACCATTGCTGGATAGTTCGACGGAGGAAGAGCAGGTTAACCTCCTCATAATCTTGAGGAAGTTTAATAAGGTCACACTTAGTCATTAATAATATATTTGTGATTTGCAAGAATTCTTTTTTTGGTATTTATGTATTTTAATATTTAAGTTTGATGAAATTATTGTCTACAAATGTGGCCAAAAGGCATGTTACTAAATCAGGTCACCAAATGGTGCATCTCTAAAGCGGTTACCGAATGACGCATCCCTCAAGCAACCATCAAATGGTGCATCCCTAAACTAATTGGGTCATCGAATGGTGAGTCCCTAAGCTAATCAGGTCACCTAATGGTACATCCCTAAAGCGGCCACCGAATAGTGCGTCCCTAAACTAACCGGGTCACAAAATGTTGTATCTCTAAAGTGGTCGTCGAATGTTGCATGTAAGTGAATCACAAGAACATAGTCGAAAGACACATGATAAAGTTCGGAAAAACATGGCCAAAAGGCACATGTTAATATCATATGTAGTTATGGTAACCCCATCTCCTATGTGAGCTCTGGTAACTCCATCTTCAATATGAACTTCAGTAACTCCATCTCCTATGCGAGCTCTAGTAACTCCATCTCCAATATGAAGCTCTGGTAACTCCATCTCCTATGCGAGCTCTGGTAACTCCATTTTTAATATGAGCTCTGGTAACCCCATATCCTATGTGAGCTCTGGTACCTCCATCTATAATATGAAGCTATGGAAACTCCACCTCTAATACCTAGTCAAAGGCTCCACGACCGAAAGGCTTAGTGACTGAATGACTATATGAAATATGGAATACGAAATACGAAATAAAATTAAATGCTCCACGACCGAAAGGCTCCACGGCTCAATAACTATACGGAATGCGAAATATAGATTAAGGCTTAAACGACCCTTCTACAAAGCCAAAAGGCTTAAAGACCGAAAGGCTCTACAATACGGTAGTCGCAAGGCTCAATTATATGGTAGCCGCAAGACTCAAGATATGGTAGCCGCGAGGCTCAATGATATTGTGGCTGCAAGGCGCATGTAAGAGTCTCAAAACATAGCCGCATAAGCCTTATTTGACTATATCGTTGCAAAACATTACAGAAAATGTGCATGTAATATTCTCAAAACATGGTCGCAGAAGGTGCATGTGATTATACGGTTGCAAAACATCAACGTAAAGCATGTAATATTCTCACAACATGGCCGCATAAGGCGTATGTAACTATATGATTGTAAAGCATCAACAAAATTGTGCATGTCATGATACGTTCCTTGCAAAGATGTGTGTGACATTTGAAAAGCATAGCCGAAAGGCCTAGCGAAACAAAGTCGAAAGGCTTGACGATACGGAAGCTCCAAAAGCTTGACGATACGAAAATCACAAAGGCTTGACAATACGAAGGCTGCAAAGGCTTAACGTTACCAAAGTCGCAAAGGCTTAATGATACAAAAGTCGAAAGGCATAGGGATACTGAAGCCGCAAAGGCTTATTGATATTGATGCCGAAAGGTTTAATGATACGGATACCACAAAGGCTTAATGATATGGATGCCGAAAGTCTAAGCGATATGGAAGTCGAAAGGTCTAACGATACGAAAGTAGCAAAGGCTTAAAGATATTGAAAGGATTTGAAAGTTACAATACTCTATTAAAATTTAAGAGCCTCGAAGCCTTTTCGCCTATTCGACTCAAGGTTGGGGGGCTTGTGATCCGTATGGGCCCAAGTGGTGTATTTTAGGCCCAAAATAAAATTATACGGGTGTAAAAACTAATACACTTATGACTATAAAATTACACCCACCAGGAAAGGCCCAATTAGGGAACCTAATATAACTATTAAAAACCACTGCCTACACAAACTGTCATTCTCTATAACCATATTTGACTATGGACATTTATATTAGTTTGTTAAGATTTAGTACTGGATCATTAACACTAACTAAATTATGTTTAAATTCAACACCAGAATACCTCAGAACAAGTATAAATATGATGTACTAGGGTATGGGAAAAGGATCTTCTATTTGGACTAGCCAAGAGCGATTAAAAACCTTAGCAGCTAGAACATGTGCTTTGTGTGAGTTTTTGTGGTTGTGTGCTTGGTGTGAGGTGAGAGTTTTCATGCTTGACGTTGGTGCTGCGATGTGGTTGAAACTGTACGCGACAAGGCAAGTGAGAAGCAAAGGCCAGGTTTTGAAAATGATAAAAGATAATCAATTATATATTGTTTTTCCATACATAATCGATTAGCCATGAATGCATAATCTCTACTAGAGATTCTAAAGCTTTAGTGGATGCTCTCTCAAGTACACCATGGACTCTAGTAGCCTTAGATGCTTGCAATGTACATGATCTACTACTGAAAGCTATGTTAGACACTATGTGGTTGGACTTCATCTACGTGTTCCTCTGTGTGCTCAGTGTATTATATTTTTATATTTTTGTGTCTTGATTTTCTTGGTTGTGTTTTATGTACAAAATTGTTTCAATTCGTGTTTTTGTCATTGTAGGTGCCTTGGTCAAGGAAGTTGTCGTGCTGTTTTAGTTTTGGATATAACTTGTTAAAATTGGTTCATTTTCAAACTATGAACTATACGACATCTTTTTCTATTGGATTTTCTTTTTTGCTTTAGTACAAAATCTAATACATGGTTTTGTAATTGTAGGTACATTCTCGAAGGAAGTTGTGTGTTATTATTGGTGTGGTTTATGATTTGTGGTCATTCTTCAGAACTTCAAAGTTTTGAAATGCATATCATTTAGTGAAAAGTTGTGTGATCGATATACAAATAAAAACACCAAATTGCTATTGTTATTCTTTTCTTGGTACAGTGAGATGATGTGGCATAAATTACCACCCATTTACACTTATTATCTTAATTCATTTGTTCATTATTTGTTTTCTAAATGTTGAATACATTTGTGATTAATATATTCATGAATATAATATTTCCAGTTTTATTGCATTTTTAAGTGGATACCTCTCCTGTAAAAAGTGATAAAGCAAAAAAGATAAAACGAATAAAGAGTAAAGGTATTAGAAAAAAATGAAACAAAGGAAGACCAAGATAATAAAAAGTTAAATTCTTTACCTTGATTAGTAAAAATAATTAAAAAGTGAGATATTTTTATATTAATACTTTTATTTATGTTTATAAATTTTTAATTATTATTATTATTATAGTCATATTTGATTATGTAACCTTCTACTTATTATAGTTTATTATTGAATTATGATAAAACAAACAATGTAGTATATTATGTATGTTATATTTATATGTAGTTTTAAAAATAATTAGTAATTTAGGATTTGAATATTACTTAATTATTTAATAAATTTAGGATTATATTTTATAATCCTAAACTGATGATGTCATAATTGTTTAGTGTTAAAAATATTAAGAATTTAAGTTTATTTATAATTTTTTTTAAAATTTATAATGGCATAAATATTTAGGATTTAATTTCAATTTATTGTTATTAATTATTGAGAAAGTAAGGTAACTACCACAATTATGGTTTTAAATGTGAAAAAGCATTGTTGATATGGATAACGATCAAGAGTTGTCTGTGTTTAACAAAGAAGGAGACATGGATAACAATGTTGGTGGTATGGAATTCAACATTATTTCACATTTATAACAACAAATAAATTTTGAACGGAAGTAGTTGCACTCACGATTCTTTGTATTGTTTTGTGGACATTGAACATGTTACATATGTCAAGTGGTATTACAAACACTATTATGGAGTTCGTACCACTAAAAGAGTGTCGACAGAAACCCACCTTGGTTGGCTAGGCCAAGGAGATTAACCAAAAATAGCCAGGTTACCCACCTTGGTTAGTTAGGCCAAGGATGTTAACTGACCTTCTTACTCTCTAAGAAAGCTTAAAGAAAATAAGCACAAAGCCTATATTAGAAATCACTTCATTCAACTTGTTTCAAAAGGGATACAACGGTACATATTTATAATAATAGGGATTGGGTAAGCTTTCCTAACTTTTCCATGTGAGACTTGTAAGATACCCTAATTTTGGCGTATACACATGCTCCTACATCATTCTTCCTGGGTTGGAAAAAGTTGTTACAATGATAATGTAGAAATTAGAACAACACCTTAAGATACCCAAATTCATGGAATAAGTAAAATGGTGATTCGTCACTTGTGACTTAGCCCACAAGATTATAATCAATGGTAGGAATTAGGAAGAACCTTGCGACACTCAAATCCATGAGATAATCAAGATGGTGAATCACCATTTGTGACCTAGCTCACAAGATAAGAAACCTCAAGAGATAAAATCTCCTCTTCCCCTTGATGAACCCTAAAGCGCCACCAAGAGATCAGCTATGAAGCACCACTCTAGGATAAGCAAAGGAGAAACATCTCTTGAGATATGACACACTCAAGATTTTTAAAATTTTTTATTCATCATTCCAGCCCATTCCTTCCTTAGGTCCAAACTAAACATAGAGAAATAAAAGAAAAAATAATTTGTTTATAATTTTTAGATCACATCATCCTCCCCTTCTTCAAGAAAATTCATCCAGGATTCTAGTTGGACTAATCTTCAAAAATCCAAGTTGTCCTTTACCTGTTTGATAAAATGTATGAACCGCTTCCTGAGATACCCAAAAGCTTTGTGTACCAAAACTCTGATACTAAACTAACATCGGGACATCATTTGGTCACCAATCGTGGTGAGGTTACTAACCTCATTATGGTGAGAATATCCAAGAAACCCACCTTGGTTGGCTAGGCCAAGGATATTAACCAAAAATAGTCAAGTTACCCACCTTGGTTAGTTAGGCAGAGGATGTTAACTAAACCTCTTACTCTCCAAGAAAGCTTAGAGGAAATCAGCACAAAGCTTATGTTAGAAATAACTTTCATTCGACTTGTGTCTAAATGGTTACGTAAATACATATTTATAATAATAGGGAATGGAAAAGTTTTCCTAACTTTTCCATGTGAGACTTTTTTAGATCACATCATTAGTTCATGTTCAATTTATATTTAAAAATGTTATTAAGTGTAAAGTTTACATTCTTACAAATTTTATGCCAGCTTTTTCATTAAAATTTAGAAAAATTCAAAATGTGAAGTCTTTTAAAACAACACATTTTGTATTTCTTTTCATTTTGAACATATGCATATTATTAAATCAACTAAAATTATATGTGTATATTTGATGTAAGATATATATCGTATATTAAAACTTTTTGAGATGTGTATAACAAAGTAGTCTAATAAAAATATAAACACACTACAAGAAAAAACTATTTAGACACCAATTTTAGATACCAAATAAAATAGTTGTTAATTATGATTAATATAACCATCAAATTAGGTTTTGTTTGCTAAATAACTATAAAATAAAAGTAATGATTGAATTTAGTAACCAATTAAGTCAAGATAATTGGTATCTAACATTAGCTACCAAAGTTTTATCCACTTATACTATTAGATTTTAAATTAGTTTCTAATTAAGTTAGTGACTAATTTTATCATTTTAGAAACTAATAAATTAGTTTTTAAAATTAATTTTTTTCTTGTAGTGTTAGGAGACTTAAAATTAATAATTAATACTAACATGAGAGGTATATTTTGAATATACTTTTATACTAAGAGTTTAGACTACCAGGTAGAGTAATAAATTTCATGATTTAATTCATAAATATTAATAAGATTGACCTAACAATAAGGAACTTAAGTGATATAATAGTTTCTTTTGAATAATGTATATGAAACAAATATTATCTTTAGCATAAGATATGTATTTTTAAATTTAATCTTATACTAAATGTTATACTACAAAGAAGAGTATTAAATTTAGTTCATAGATTTTTCAATACAATTGAGCTACAAATGGGGAATTTGTGTGGTATAATAATTTCTTTCAAATATTCTATATGATGCAAACATTTTCTTTAGTATGGGATTTGTATTTTTTAATTATTTTTTATAATAAATTCCTAGACTACTTAGAAGAGTATTAAATTTAATCCATGGATATAAATAGGATTGACTTAATATCCATGAATTTACGTGTTATAACAATTTCTTTTGAATAACGTATACGATACAAAAATTTTATTTTAACATGACCCATATATTCTTTGAATTTAATTTATACTAAATGCCTAGGCTACTTGGGAGAGTATTAAATTTAATTCACATATGCCAAGAAAATTGACCTAAAACTAGCAACTTAAGTGGCATAATAGTTTCTTTTGATGAAAGTATATGATACAAATATTTTCTTTAGTTTGTATTTTTTGAATTTAACAAAAGAATATTAAATTTAATTATTAGATTCCAATAGGATTGACTTGAGAATTAGGAACTTATGTGGCAGAATAGTTTCTTTCTAAGAATGTACATTATACAAATTCTTTATTTGGAATATGTATGAGGTATTAATCGACAATCAAGTAGCTCTTTTATATTTTAAAACCCTCACTTATATGTTATTTTCTTTTCAATATAAAAATATGTTAGTGAGACAATTTTATTTTATTGATACTGTGGCTTGTAGTTTGTCTTCCCTTTCACTCTGTCAATGGAATGTTGGAGTGTGAAAAATTGGTTGAGGACACTGGACAATGAGTATTGAGAGAAAAAGTCAAAGGAAGAAATATAAAAACAGGAGGTTGGAGGACTACACTGGACAATGAGTATTGAATGGTGAATTCTCTTTCTCTCTCCTTCACAATTCTTCTTTAACGATTCTGTTAGAATTCTTATCTCTCTATCCTTATACTTTTCTCTTCCTTCTTTGCTGTCACAAGGTGGGTGCTGGTAGTAGGAATGTAACAATTGCATGGTGTTAAGTCTCTGATGTAGAATTGGGTCTTTCCGATTCAATTTTAGTTGCTCTGTTTCTTTTATTATAAAATGATACTGTGCTGGTTTAGGACTGTGAAAAACACTGATATCGTTTCTTCTCAATAAGACACTGTTTTATCTATATTTCATCTTACATTGGTGCTTTCATTGCCGATTTCACCTCCCCGAGCATGACGATAGCTAAATTTACTCACCTAAAGACCATGGAAGCTGAAATCAAGCAATTGCTTCAAATGTTTGAAGAGTCAAAGGAGGAGGATCGAGCTGCACGTGCAAGAGCACAAGAGGCTTCATACCTCAAAGTTGAGGTTTTACAAAATTTCATCAATTAGCTTATGAATCACTAATAGTTCGTTCATACTTCGTCCTCAGGAATTGTCCAAGATGAGAATCAGAGTAGTGTTTTTAATAATACCAATTGTGCTGCATTATTAGCACGAAGGATGACTTATGATATTCCGAAATTTGATAGCACAGATGCTCTAGGGTGGATTTTTTCCATGGACCAATACTTTGATTTGTGCCAAATTGCTGAAGAAGAACAGATCGGTGTTGCGGCGTTTCACATGCAAGGTATTGCAATTCCTTGCTTCCAAATGTCCCAACGTACAACACCATTTCGATCGTGGACACAATTAAAACGAGCTATTGAACTTGAATTTGGACTGTCATTTTAGGAAGCTCCCCAAGAGCTTTTATTTAAGCTGCAACACCAAGGTTTTGTTTCTGATTACTATACAAAATTCATCACTTTGGCAAATCGCACTCAAATTGAGGCTCTAGAAGCACTTCAGTATTGTTTCATTAGTGGATTTTGTGTTGATATTAAACGAGAAGTTAAAGCCCAGTGTCCACCATCGTTAATGCGAGCAATGAGTTTGGCATGCCTTTATAAAAACAAATTTCTACCATACAATAAACCAACCACCGATCTTGGTCAATATCGTTCTATACCATACCACAGAAACCCATTTTAACACAACAACCAACCTACAAATCAAACTTATCACCTCTGTTACCCACACCTCCTCATCAATTGTCCACGACAAAGAATCCCATTAAGCAACTAACTCTAACTGAGCAACAGAGGCGACGTGCGCAAGGACAATGTTTCTAGTGTGATGAGAAGTACACCCCAAGCCACAAATGCCCCAATCAACACTTTATGTTGTGCCAATTAGAAACTGAAAAAGAGATTGCACCCAACATGATTGAGGAAATTTTCCCTGTCTCTAGGGATGATAATGCATTACAGCAGCTTGACCAACAAGTGATTGACCACCACTTGTCTTTTAATGTCATGTATGGTACTGAAGGGCCAGCCACAATCTGCTTAACAACTTACATTAAGGGTGTGAAGATTCAGGCTCTCATTGATGGCGGTAGCACAGATAGCTTTATCCAGCACCGAGTAGCCAAATTTCTTAATCTCACTGTACAACCAGCTGGAGGATTTAGAATTATGGTTGGCAATTTTGAGTTCATGACGGTTGAGGGATATATTCCATCACTGGAAGTGACGATGCAAGGTTATGCAATTCAAATTCCAAATGTGTATGTCTTGAATGTAGCTGGTGGTGACTTAGTGGTAGGCACTTCATGGTTAAATAAATTAGGAGCCCATATTGTGGATTATCACTCATCCTTTATCTGATTTCTGCATGAAGGTGCTTTTATTACAGTTTATGGTGACAATGCTCAAGTGCCAACTCAAGCTCAGTACAATCGCATCAAGAGATTAGTACAAACTAATGCTATTGCAGAAGCTTTTTTAATTCAACTACAACATTCAGCAAAGGCACAACAAACATCCTTAGTGTTGCCTGCTGATATTGATCATTCTTTAGCAGCACTGTTGCATCGCTATACAATTGTGTTTACTCAACCAACTGGCCTTCCTCCTCCACGAGATTATGATCACTCGATAACATTAGTATCAAGTGTTGCCCCAGTGAAAGTTCGTCCATATCGTTATCTTTATAGTCAAAAAGCACAAATTGAACTCATGGTGGACCAAATGCTCAAGGATGGCATAATCCAACCGAGTAAGAGTCCTTTTTCATTTTCTATTTTTTTAGTTAAAAAGAAGGATAAGGCTTGGAGGTTTTGTACAGACTATAGAGCTTTAAATAACATTATTGTGAAGGATTGTTTTCCTATTCCTACGGTTGATGAACTGTTGGATGAACTATACGGTGCTACAATATTTTCAAAGTTAGATCTTCGATCTGGATACCATCAAATCTTAGGGTGACCTGAAGATCGCCATAAGACCGCTTTTTGAACCCACCAAGGACACTATGAATGGCTTGTCATGCCATTTGGGTTGACTAATGCCCCTACAACTTTTCAAGCTCTCACAAATGATATATTCAGACCATATTTGAGACGTTTTGTGTTTTTTTTTTTTTGTGATATTCTCATCTATAGTTCCTCTTGGCAGCTCCATCTTCAACACTTAGAAATTGTACTAAAATTGTTACAACAAGAGTCCCTATATGCTAAATTGTCTAAATGCCTCTTTGGTGTCACTGAAATAGATTACTTTGGCCATACTGTCTCTAGAGATGGTGTGCATATGGAGAAAGGTAAGATCCAGGCAGTCTTGCAATGGCCACAACCACACACCATCAAGCAATTAAGAGGATTCCTAGGGCTCACTAGTTACTATCGCAGATTTATTAAGGGTTGTGCTTCTATAGTTACACCCTTGACTAATTTGTTAAAAAAAAGAAGCATTTCAATGGTCTGAGCAAGCAACAATAACATTTGAGCAGCTGAAAGTTGTCATCACTTCCGCACCGGTGCTAGCATTGCCCAACTTTGATAGGTCTTTTAAGGTAGAAACATGAGTGGTTAGATATATTGAAAGCAGATATTGCAAAAGATGAATAACAATAGTTATATATGTTAATAAAGAGGAATAACAATTGCATTATATGTTTCACTTTATTAATGCGGCACATTTCACGGTCTAGATGTTAAATTCCAATTATCTAAGCTATTAATGCAAAATAAAAGGAAATTAGATTAAGATGAATTTATTTCACTTATTCTTGATTTAAGTGACTTTCTTCTCTTAATATAAAATAAATAAATAATTAGATTAAATTAAGATTGATTGATTTCACATTCTTGATGTAAGTGGAGTCATTCTCTCTCTTTTATATATATATATATATATATATATATATATATTTGTTAGTTAAAGAGGAGTGTGAATATTATGGGGATATTTGTAAAGAGATTAAAACAAAAATGCATTGGTATTATGCGGTAAATTGTCGAGGAATCCAACACCATGAATTTGATAAAACATGATGATGATGTTCAGATTTAACTGAAAATTCTGAAGGAGGAGAAGGCCAACATGAAAATGATAGATACCATGATCAATCAATATACCCTTTGTTGGACGAATAAGGCGCAAATTATTGAAGATATTATTATTCCTAGACTTAATTATGTGGTCTAGTGGAATATCTTCAATTTTGTTTGTACAGAAGATAGCAACATAACCGTATGATCACAAAATATCTTTAAAATATTAATTAAGGTTTAATTATACATCATATATATAATTTATTATTCAAAACTTCAATATATGTTTTCTGCAAAATTAATTTTAATCTACAGCCAGAATAATTTATGTGTTTTGAATAATTCATATATAAGTCATGCTAAAATCTTTTTCGTTCCTATAGTCTTTTGTAACACTTCTTTTTATACTTTATCTTTGAGTTTTTTTTTTTTTTTTTTTTTTTATTTTTTTTTTTTTTTTTTTATATCAATTCCTATTATACTGTTTAAGATCAAATTGGTTTTATGGTTGAACCTTAAAACAACTAGCTTCTACAATTTTTATAAGTTATTACGAGCATGTTGAAAAAAAAATTATTTAGACACTAATTTATAACTATCAAATAAAATCGTTGTTAATTGTGACCAAAATAATAACCAAATTAAGTTTTGGTTGCTAAATAACTAAAAAATAAAAGTAACGATTGAATTTAGTGATCAATTAAATCAAGATAATTGATCTCTAACATTAGTTACCAAGATTTTAGTCACTTATATCATTAGATTCTAAATTAGTCTCTAACTTAATTAGATACAAATTTAAAATCTAATGGTATAAGTGGCTAAAACTTTAGTAGTTAATGTTAGATACCAATTATTTTGACTTGATTATTCACTAGATTCAATCATTACTTTTATTTTGTAGTTATTTAACAACTAAAATCTAATTTGATGGTTATTTTGATCATAATTAGTAATCATTTTATTTGATAGCTAAAATTAGTATCTAAATAGCTTTTTACTTATAGTGTGTGAATCATATACAAAATAGATAAAAAATAAATTAAATTCTTGAACAATAAAAAGGTATGGGTTAACTCTTGGATCATACCAAAAAAATACAATAAAACTCTTAAAATTCCTTTATGAGGATAATAATTCAATCTTTGAAAACTCAAGAAAAAATAAATGAGATCAACTTAAAATTTATAAACTAATAATATGAAAATATAATATTATAGTTTCCAGGAAAACTATTCTCAGATGCTTTATTAACTTTAACATGTAGCCTGTTAGAAATCATTGAAAAGAAAAGAGTGATGAATGAGTTCTTAAAGATTCTTAAGGCTATCTTGAAACAGTTTGAATAACTTTCAAATGAATTACTCAAATCAATTGAAATTGTATGTTTTAAATGTATTCAAAATGTCTATTAGTAATTTATAATATTTTCAAAACTTGGTTAAAAATTGATTTTATTAAAGATAATCAATTATGTAAAGTTGATATTTGATTATCTAAGGAGAAACGAGTTTTATACATTGTTTTAATCCATTATTTTACCTTTAAATAGGTTAATCTGTTCTTCATCTTGTCTAAAAAAAATCTCATGAACATGAACATATTAGTCAATTAACCTATATCCTAATTAATTATTAAGGAGTAACCAACTATCTTAAATAGTGAACGAGTTATTTTAATCACTCTTAAGGAAGCCTAAAAAGAGAAACAAAATATTCAATTATTATTTTGTTATTGATTATTCCACAATAAAGTCAAAACACTTTTAGTTGTTTTAATCAATTATGAAAACGTTTAATCAATTAATAACATTTTTTTATTTAAAATTATTTTTTTATTTTTTAAAGCAACTAAAAATATTCTATTAATCCAATACAACATTTTTTTTTACTTTTTTCTTTACTTTCTTAAAGCAAATATAGTCATATACGCACTGAATGAATTACAATAATGATAAAAATTATATAGTTTAATCAATATCCACAACACAAATACCAATATGTCTCGTAGTGACTTGTATGCTTTCTTTCAAACAGGTAATATTTCATTTCGTTTTGAACCATCGCATTTTCATACTCTCTAATTATCTCTTATAAATAACTATAACTTTCAACAATAAATGTATCAACCATCCATCAAATTAAACCAATCATATTTTCAAAATTGGGAAATAGTTATATGCCTAGTTTCTAATCGGCCTCTCCTCCTCATCCAATTAATTTTCGTCTTCATATTTCAATTTCCACTACAACACACCAAACAATATATTATCACTTCCCCACCAAAACCACAACTAAAACGACAACATCTAGTTGTCGAACTTGTGCCTACAAACTGTGACCCTTTCAATGATGACAAGGATGACATCTTTATTGAACATGCAAACAAGGAGGACGACAACAACAACATTAAGTATTAACATCAACAACCATAAACTCATTGTTCCAAATTGTATATTCCCTCAACATTTCATGCATTCGTCTCCAAAATAAATGAATAAGACCCTGAATTTAATCATATATTTTTATCGTGATAGTTTCGTGTACCTTTTGATTGATGGGATGAGCTTTGGTAACAAAAAAAAGGTGCAAGATGCAGTCAACATGTTCCACATAATAACCATTGCACTTAAAATTTAATACATTCAAACCAATCTAGATTAAGAGCACGATGTGTGCTTCCATAATTCAACTAGAGATGTCAACTAATACTGTAGACCAAAAAGCAAAAGAGGAAGATTAAAAAGGTGGAAAGAGGCAACACTTTTGCATCCCCGCTAATTTCACAATATCTATGCACGTTGAATCAATTGTTAAGTCAGAGACTAAGTGAATCAAACCACGATCAAATCATGGCGATTAGGTTATTACGTTCTTAAGTAGAAAATGTTGTATCTGACTATAAGCTATAGTTTATGGTCTAGTGATAAGCATTAATAGTTAATATCAAAGTCCAGGTCACAAGTTCAATTTCCAGTGAAATAGCTTGAGGGGTAGATTGTTGTAGATTGCATCACTTGTCTCGTAATAAAGGTTAAGTAGATTAAGTCATAATCAAATCATGGTGTTTGGGTAACTACGGTATTAAGTAGAAAAAATTGCACTAGAACTATTAGTTCTATATTTGTTTTAGTGGTAAGTATTTGATGTAACAAAGATCATAATAGGTGGGATTGTGGATCACATTGCAAAGCAGTAGTAAAATAGTGGAAGCGGGTCCATCCACATGAAGAAATTTGTGGGGTACATCATCTCCTATAGAAAGATGTGGTTAACTAAGCAATAAACAATTAAAAATGTTTATGACAATTGAGAAAAGTCATTCTACAAATTGTCCACCTTGAAGAAAATCATGATAGAGTTTATTCTCAAGTTCAAGATGAGTATGTAACTTGCGTATTATTGAAGTGAGTTAATGTAGAACAAATTTTTCTTCGAAAATTTGTTTTGCTCATTAAGTTATGCATTAACAAGTTTCACTTTTACAAGCCACTTGTACAAGTGAATGAGATATTTATGTATGTCAAATACAAAGGAACCCTACCAAGGCAGTTTCATAAGAAGGGAGAAATAACATATTTCCATCTCATTTATTATGGTTTGACACAATTAATGTTTAATTCATTTTTTTTTTCAGAACTTATGAAGTTACATCATACCACAAGATAATATGTGTTGGATTTTAGACTACCACAACTTTATCCAAGTATGTACACATGATAAGGGAGTGGTTAGATTGAAGATTATTCAGTGTATTTGTATTATATTCAACACTATGAAAACAAGTCAAATACACAAGAAAAGAGCGTTAAATTGTTTACTAAAACTTTTTTCAAATATTCGGGGTTATTGTTTAATTATGCACAGTCAGACAATAGTTTATAACTTGACAAACGATCTGTAAAAGACCTTCAAAATATTAGTTTGAAAAATTCTTTTTCTTAAATTAGTATAGACTAAGAAAATATAATCTTAACAAGATAAGGGAAACAAAAATTTACACTTGAATTTTTATATTGGTTCATCTGATAACACAAACTATGTTCAGTTCTAAATAAACTAATTGAGTTTCATTATGAATACTACTACTACAAATTATGAATCGAGTATTCTTTTATAACGTAACCACTCATGGCTAACTCATTAAGTATTCTTTTGGAACATAACCACTCCTAACTAACTCATTGAGCATTCTTTGAACACTTGGCCACTCCTGGATAAAACTTGAGTATTCTTTTGAAACGTAGACACTCCTAGCTAAAACAAAGATATATCTAAAAAATGATAAAAATGATCACAAGGGTTTACTCAATAGAGAAGGTAGCTTCATATGACGTGTACAAGGTTTAAACACTCTACTAGTTCACTAATGAACATGATAGTGTTATTAAAAAGCTTTATAGGGCATAGAAAAAAAATTTGATGGTGTTTTCGGCACTTTGCAAATCATTACTCTTCACTAGGTATGTATACTCTTCTTCTTGAAGAATGTCTTCATATAAGTGTTGAAGAAAAAAGTTGTTGCAAATTCTTTTTTGGTCGTTGGGTAAATTCAACTCTTGTGAAAGTATTCCTTTCACTTAATCAGCTTGAATATAGAAGACGAATTAAATATGCTTCATGCATGCATGAAATGTTCTTCTCTTAAAATAACATCCTGATAGTTGGTAGTACTTATTTGTCCTTATTCAGAGTGTCATTACTTGAAATTGTATAAAGCATAGAACCATAAATGCCAGATAGTCTTTTCCAAAGTAGAAAATGCGTCATCGAAGAGTTATTGAAGCATAAAAGCTTTAGCTCGTATCTTAAGATATATTTCATGTTGACATACACTTTTATGGATCATCTTGGCAAACGGAGGAAAGAAACTTTCCCTATAACATAAAATAAGTACAAATAGTGCTTTTGTCAAGTAAAATGTTAGCTTTAGTTTAAGTGCTTATCGTTTGAGCAAAACATTACTTATCAAACGAAAATAAGACTATAAATTATTATATCGTCTATCAAATGGAACACTTGTGTTTTACACATTCTATTCTAAATGAAATACTTTATTCTTACAGACTGGTCAAAGTCGTATTCGGTCAAATAAATGCAGTTAAATGCAGTACTAGGAAGTGACTCTTACGTCGTCTCCCAAGGACCTAGTTCCTGTCAAAATATTCAACGCACAAAGAGAAAAGGGGGGGTTTGTGAAATAATTGAATTTAATAAAATAAAAACCAACAACCGAGTTAGACTTTCTTATCTGAATTAAATTACCCTCTTGATTAGATTGCAGTCCGCTTATCACAGGATACAAAAATTCATGCTCAACTTATTGAACCCTAATTCCAACCTAAATTAATTAACTAAGCAAGAATTAACACAAGTTTTCCTTATGCAAATTAAGCATTAACATACATCATTGATTTCATCCCAACAACTTGTAATCACTCCATTAAGCATGAACAGAGACACAAAATTCATATTAACTGAAATATTAAGCATGAACCAGTGAAAGCATTAAGCACAAAAATAAAGTGATAAAGAGTTAAGAGACGAATAGAGCAAAAATAACACAACAACAACCTCAAAGCTTCATTGTAATCTGAATCAAAAGGATAACCTTATATATTAGCCTCCCATTAAATTCAAATAAAGGAAACGAAGATTAAATGCAAAACGAAATTGAAATAGAAAACAAAATTGAATTAAAATAGAAAACGAAATTGAATTGAAACAAAAACAGAACATAATTGCATAGAAAAGAAAATAAATACAGAACCAGTTTTTCCAGAGAGAGAAAACGAACTGAATCTCAAAAGCATAGAATAAAGAATTGTATGCTTTTCTGTTCGCCTCCTCTTTGTAATAGCTAGACCTAAATAAGTGTTCAACACTAAACTTAATGGGTCCAAATTTATTCAATTCTCGTCCAACAAATAAAAACTGAAAATAAAAACTAAAAATAAAAACTGATAATGTGGCAGCTCCTCTTCAATTCCAGAATTAATTTCCAAGCCCAATAAAATTCCAAAGTTATCATGAAAATAATAATAAAATTAGCTCAGAAAATCCAAATTAAATAAAATTATGAATTTATGGTAAATGAAGCCCAAACAGTGAAATTGAGAAAATAATAGACAGTTAAACACAAATCACTAATCAAAATAGGAACATAAAAACAACTAAATAATGAAAAATAATGACTCATCACAGACGAAGTATGATCATGTTGTATATTTACTATTTAGCAACAGTTAATTAAAATATGGGTTGTTGGATTTTTCCCTAACAAAGCCATTGCACAAAACTTCATGAGACACTTGAAAATTCATAATTGAATAAAGATATTGTAAGTGTCATACTTTATAAATTGTATGCCTACAATATATATTCTATTTTCTTATATTACTTGTTTCATGTTATCAACATATGGTTTATTTTTTTATATTATTTTTTTCATTTTATTTTCAATATATTGGATGATTAAGCCCTCAATTTCTTACTACTACAACATAATAGGGCCACTGATCCAAAAGTAGTGGGTTGACAAAATTCGACAATACAAGTTGCATGGACAATGTTGAGAAAACATGACAACCAACCTACTGAAATCCATTAATTTGATTTTGTAAACAATTAAAAGTCTTCTAATATCTTACTTGATCATTGCAACATACATGAAGTGTAACAAATTTTTTGCTGAAATAGGAAGGGTGGTGGACACATGATCTTAACTTATCAAGTCTATTTTAAAGTTACAATGAAGGCACTGAAATGTGCCCAATCAAAGACAAAGACTTGCAAAGCACTTGAATTTGATCAAGTGCATACTATATTTTTTCATGGAGCATATGATTAATATGGTGTAACCAGTGAAAAAATTATTGTCAGAGAAGGTGAGATGTGGTGCTTTGTGGGAAGTTTCAAAATTTCACCTTATTCATGCAAACATGTCCACGGTGATTCTAACATATACAACAATCATATATATAAGTTGGTGAAGTAATGAAAGTATATGTAAGTTTCTTTGTGGAATTAATGCACAAAGATTATTGTCCAATATATAACCGCAAGTCTACCCAGTCCTACAATGAATATAAGTTTCAAATGTCACCCTAAATCCACCTAAATAAAAATCGAAATAGACACTTGGAAACAAGGTCATCGAACATATATTTTCTTGTTACACATTCAGTCACGCAAGGAAAAATTATCCTAAAAATCCTTGATTTCAAACATTGATTTTAAATAATCAAATAACTATTGACTTAAATGTCATCCTTGTAATTTCTTTTCACTAATAAACTAATAAAACAATATTTTCTTTAATTTCGGTGCACTATTTACATGCAATTGAAAAAAAATGGAACTAGCAATAATATCATTGGATTCCTCAACAAAAAACCGCACAGAATAACTAAAGTGCAAAGAAATGAAGTCTCCTCTAATATTGAAAAGATCGCAACAACTAACCTAAGGGACTACATATTCCAATAAAACCTTATATTTTTGTAACTTTGATGGAATATTTACATGCATTCACAAAAAAGTTTTAAGTTTTGGAACCAAAACTTATATAATTATATTCATTGATAGAAAAACTACAAAGAACTACTAAGGCGAAAAAAATAAAGTCTTTCATGATACAAAAAGAACTATAAAACCTTGTTTTTTTCTAGTTTTAACACATTATTTACACAAGCTTCTACAAATATTTTGAATCAAAAGTGTTTATTGTTGGATTCATTGAAAAAAAAAAAACTACAAAAAAACCACTAAGGTGCACAAAAATAAAGTTTCTCTCATAATACCAAAAACAACAATAATGTACCCAAGTCACCAAATTTTGTAATAAAACCTTTTTTTCTAGTTATCACATTTTTTTCACATATTTTCGCAAATATTGTGGAACTAAAAATGGTATCTTTGGGTTCATTGCCAGAAAAACTACGCACTATATCCAAAAGGATACCAAGTTACCAAATTTTGCAAATAAATGTTACTTTTTCTAGTTTCAACACACTATTTACAAACATTTGTCAAAAATATTTTGGAACCAAAAATTGTATAGTTAGATTTGTTAACAAAAGAAATACAAAGAATCACTAAGGTTCATAAAAATAAAGTTTTCCATGATACCCAGAACAAAACACAAAAAGTGCCTAAGTCATCAAATTTTGCAATAAAACCTTACTTTTTTTTCCAATTTTAACACACCTTTTTACACTTATTTTCACAAATATTTTGGAATTTAAAAAAAAAAAAACATTGTTGATTCATTGACAAAACAAAACTCCAGTTGCATAACATCCCTAAGTTATAAATCAATAATCAAGTCTATAAATTTTAAATGATTGCACTTATTATTTTATTTATGGCTACTTCGTACGCACACAAAAATTATCAACTAGTTGCTCATCTTACATCCTACATCCTACATCATTCATGTGATGTTATTGTTCTCAAATAAAGAATCCAACATCAATCACGCGACTTCATTGTTCACTTGTCAAAAATCCAGCAACTCCAAATCAATGTCACAAATCTCACATCAAAATTAAGCTAACTAAAATATGTCCTATTATGGAACCTATATTCACGATGTTACTATTCATGAGTCAGGAATGCTCCATTGTCCATGTCATGTTACACACATTAAAAATCCTGCATCAACCACACATCATCAGTCTTGAAGTATTAGAATATTGCATTAATGATGCAATTGTACTATTCACATTATATCAATGATCTAAAGGATTCACATTAATCCAAACAACCTTTAAATTAATTATACTTATGACAATTGCTTCCTCAAAACAAACCATTAGCATTTTGCTAACCATAAACATTTTCTCTATACATTATAAACATCACAGCCAAACTCATAACAATATTGATTAATGCAATATTTCATTTTAGATGCTACCTACAAGTAGCCTATATATTCAATAGACCAAAAGATTTTAGAATCATGTTGACCTCTTTAATGTCACATAAACTTTTTTCTTGAAGCAAAAATCACATTTACTCGTCGCGAACATAATATAGTACACATGATGAACTACTAAAACCACAAAGAAGTAGAAAAAATTTAATATTATCAATCTTTCTTCCTTGTTCCTCACAAAAATATGCATGAATTTATTGAAACTAAAACTATGATAAATTTGTTGAAACTAAAACAGTTTTCGATATTAAGAAGATTATTCAATCTTCATTTAAGGCAAGAGAACTTCAGTCAATTCTCTTTGATGGAAAATGGACCAATATGCTGGAACTATTTATATTTAGGTAAACCAACTATAAATAACATGTTTCACTATCTGGAACTCTATTTATTATAAAAAAACATAAGATAAGAAAGAAGTATATTTTGGATACTTGTTATACAAGTTCCATCAATATAACAATAATAACTATTAAATTTTTTCTATTATTTAATCTCCTTTTTTATTATTATTTTCATTATTGTTTTAAGCATTTTATCGTCATCTTTCATTTATATTTCTCGTATTCTATTTTCTTTTATATATTTAGACATGCCAACTGAGGGAATCTAATAAAAAAATAGTTTTGGCGAGAGATGATTGAAAAGATAAGGAACAAGTTAAGAAACTAGAAGGATAAGACGTCGTCTTTTGCAAGGAGGGTATGTCATAAAATCAGTATTATCTGCATTTTCACTTGTGTACTTCTTATTCTTTAAAGCCTTAAAAGTATATGTATAGAGATTCAAAAATATAAAGGAATTTTTTGTGGGGATGGAGATTGAAAGATAGAAAGATAAATTGGGTTAAGTGGAAAAGCATATGTAAATCCAAAGATCAGGGAGCTTAAGTATACGAGACATTGAAAAGTTTAATGTCATCTTATTAGCAAAGTGAAAATGGAGATTAGGAGTGGAAAATGATGGCTTATGGAAGGAGATTTTAAAGCCTAGGTATGGTACATGGAGGAACTTAAATAAGTTTGATACAGTTAGGAAAGCATAATGGTGGTGAAATGACTTATGTAAAATCTATAAGGATGGAAGCTAGGTCAATGGTTTGATAACAAGATTGGATGAAAATTAGGTTTGAGTGACAAGATCAAATTCTGGGAGGATGTATAGGTAGGAGGAAGGCCACTTGATCAAAAATTTCCTAAATTGTGCATAATTTCAGATCCTAAGGATAAAAGAATAAGGGATATGGGGGTTTAGTCATAGGGAAATTGGAGATGAAAAATACCTTGGAGACAAGAGAGATTGGTGTGGGAAATAAAACAAGAAAAATAATTATTGCATTTAATTAGAAGTAAATATCTCAAAATAGATAGGAATGATGAATTGTGTGGAAGGAATATATCAATGGAATTTTCTTAGTCAAATTAGCATATGAGGTACTACAACACAATTTAGTTGGAAAAGATAATAGTGCTTTCAAATCACCATGGAGCCTAAGGACTTTTTCAAACCCATAATATTTTTCTTGGTGAATGTTCTTAGATAAGATGCCAACACAAGTCAATTTAATAAAAAAGAGGGGTGACGGTGGCCAACATTAGGTATGAACTTTGTAAGGAAAGAGTGGGTACAGTTGATCACCTATTCTTTACTTGTAAAGTATCTAAGAGAATATGAGAGTTATGTGATAGGTGGGTAGGAACTATGTCAGTGCACTATAATAAACCTAAGGCTAACTTTCAACATTTCTATATGCTAAACAAAATACAACTTGAAAGTGTATGTAGTTAGCAATAAGTTTGGAAATTTGGAAGCATATTAACAAGATACTATTCATGCAAGGGACAATAGGCATGGAGTAAATATGGTCATGGCTCAAATGAATGCATGGTTATGGATAAAAATGTAAATGGTCAGGATTTGAGTTCTTGTATCCAAAATGGTATCTCTGTCCAATGTAATGTTTAAGAACTCTATGAAATTTAAGGCAATGAAATAAGGAGTGGTAGGGATAGGAATAGAAGTATACCCATAGACTATAAAGCAGAAGTGGGTTATGGGTAAATATAGTATAGGCAAACATGTGATAAGTAATAGGGTTAAGGAACATTAGGAAAGTAAGTGAAACTTCTAGGAGGAAAGAAATAAGTATATATGTGACTTATATAGCTAACAATGGAATAGAGTAGGGGGAACCAAAATAAAAAGATAAATGTGTAAGGTGTGACAATAATTGAGGCTAAGATTGGACTATATCTGAGATTGAGAGAGACTATGATTGAGATTGAGACTCAGCCTGAGTCTAAACCTAACACTAACACTCACAAATTGAGAACATTTATAAATGAGTTTGAGGTTTCCAAATCTTTGTAATTGTTGAGTACCAATGCAGGTCATGTAGAAGGGAAGGTCATGATAGTTTCTTAAGAAGACAACAAGAGACAAAAACAACAAAAGTCTACGTTCGTCATGGTTATTGGGTACATATTCATATCAGAGATCACTGCATATAATGGAGGTTGCTATAAAAAGACACTTGTTACAACATGATGTGTAAGTCACAATAGAATGGAAGATTGTTGAGAAGGGTTGCTAAGCACCACTTTTGATGAACAACAGTGTTCCCTAAAAAGACTACAATATAAAATTCTAAATAACAATGCATAGAGGGGCGTGGAAGTGGTTAACAACATGGGGACTAGTTATAGAATTGGGTTAACTCTTATAACACTCTTGAGAATAGTGCATGACCTATTGAAAGTGAGGATTGCTTAATACACAAAAGCATCTAGAATATTTTTGAAAATTTTTCTTCTTTTATTAGTATACTCTCTCTATGTGTAGCCTTTTGTTGGTATCATAATAATTGGAATACACACCTTTATAGCTATTTTGTGTAAAAGATTCTAGAACCCCTTTTATTGTCCATATTAACATTAATTTTATTCTTTTTATTAATAAAAAAATATTTATCGCATTTTGTTATTTCTAAATTAGTGATAATTATTTTTTATTTAACATTTATCTTTTTATTATCTATCTAACTTACATACTACATTCTTTTTTTAAAATTATTCCAAATATAAAAATAATATGATAATTAATAATAAAATTTTTAATATTTAGTTCAATAATTTATTTCTTAAATATGTACATATCATTTCATACTCTATATAATTAAGCTAATGTACTAATTTAGTTATATGTTCACTTAAATCATTAATTTAAATTACAAATTAAATTTCCAATTTTTATTATCAAACAAATTTATATATGCAAATTGTTAATATAAATTATATCAATAATTTATTTAAAATTTTCAAACATGTTAAAAGAATTTCATTGATCAATGTTTAATTTTATAAAACGTTTATATAACAAAGTTAATAAATAAATAACTTAACTCGTTAATTTAAATTATAACCTCATTTTTCAATTTTTATTATCAATAATTTTTTTCAAAAGATTGAATAACTGAAATTATTATTTATCTTTAATTCACAAATTTATACTTTTATTAACAATCATATCAAAATAATTTTAAATTAATAAATATATTTTCCATCAATTAATTATTTAAAAAAGTAAGACAAATAATTATATATCTAAATATGAACTTATATTAAAATTTTAACAAAATAACCAAAACAGAATAAATGTCAATATTATTAGTTTGCATAATCTTACTCCCCATCATGTCCTGATTAGAATGAAATTGGATTTCTATTAAAAGAATTGCTAAAGGTAACCAATTAAGATTTTGAAAGGAAAACATTTATAATGGACAAAATTAGTGAATAATTTATCCTAACAATATAGCTAAAACACTGTGAATCATTATTTTTTCTTCACACTAGGTTGAAAACTGGCTAAGTTTTTCCTAAACATGTTTTTATACGAGCATACTCTATTTCCCCATTGATAACATTTTATAAATCCTAAATCCTAAATCTATTGATAATATTTTTAATCATCTTTCAAATGAATACTTCACTGAGTGTTGCATGTTACCCATTGGCAGAAGCTCATTTTAGCTTTTAGAGTAAAATGTGTGATGTGTCCAGCTGCAGAGAATGCCCTACCTATACTGATTCACCAAATGATTGTGCACCATATGCTCATCCATAACCATCTCACTTTGTTGCATAAAGTCTGCATTGCACCATCCTTCTGCATTGTTGCAGTAAGTTACAGAAGCCAGTACATATTGCCTCTTACACTTTAGCCACTACCAAATTAAGTAGCATTTACTTTTCCTTCATTTTTTCCTACCATGATCATAATTGGATATCTCCATTTTTTTTTTTAATCACCACTTATTGACACTTTCAACATTTCATTATGCTCTTTTTAGAATTTCAAATGTTTTTATATTTTATTTACATTGTATATAAATTAAGTTGTGAATATATATATATATCCGCGCGGGCACGCTTGCTTTTATCTAACCTTATTAAATATATTAAATGTATAATAAGGTTAGCTATGAGACTTTACATTTTAAGTAGTTAATAATTGAGATATTAATTCGAGTAGCGTGTATATAGGAGTTTTCAACATTTAGTTTGGAAAGGAAAACTAAATTCCAACGCTTGTGCTGAAAGGAGTATTTCTTCCTTCACTTTCATATATTTCTTGCGCACCTTATAAACATTAAAGTTCTCATTTTCCTTTATTTTCCGATTGTACCATATTGAACTTAATTTTTTTTTTATATTGTATAATCTAGAAAAAATTTCAAATTTCAAATTTTGAAAATAATTTTAAAAAAATAACTTCTGAATTGTATAATTTTTAATGAGTTCCATCATTTTAATTATTTTTTTCAATCATGTTCATTGTTGAAAAGAAAATTGTCACTAAAATTAAATTTCTCTTTAATGTTATAGTCTTTCTCTTTATTACGATTTTTGATAAAAGTCCACAGATATCAAGTGTTATCTCAACCATCATTAGTCCATTATATGACTTTTAGATTATACAATTCATAAGTCATTTTTAGGTTTTGAATTACATCATTTTTAATTGTTCAATTTAATAAATAAAAATAACTTTCAAAATATATAATTCATAAGTTTCTTTTCAATAAAAAAACTTTTGAATTGTCTAATCTAAAAGTTAAAATGACTTTTAAATTATACTATCTAAAAGTTATTTTAGATTACCCAATCCAAAAGACAGTTTTCATTTCGAAATTATACAATACAAAAATAGTAAAAATAAAAATTTTATGTTTATACGGTGCAGAAAAAATGCATGGAGGTACAAGAAGAAATGCCCTACTAAAAAGTAGTTCTTTTTTTACGTATTTTTCTTTGTAGTTTGTATTATTATTAAAAAGATGTTCCATAAAAGATATTAGCTTGTTTCTACCCATTATTAGCAAGATCAAACAAGTTCAACTTATATAGTTTGTTGACAAAGAACTAATTACCATGAACTTACTCAAATAAGAAAGGTGGACAAAGGTAGACAAAGCCATCAATTAAGGAGGGTTTAAAATTCTTGAGAAGTTTCTAGAGCCCGTTTTGGACTAAGCCCAATATTGAAGAAACTCTGTAATTCTTGTAATGGGCTCCAGCATTGTGAGTGAGGACCCCAGACCAAAGAAACAAGGACCGTGATTTTGGAATTAAACAGATAAATAATATAACTAATATCTGATATTATAATTACTTTGATTGAAACTCACTACATTTATCAATACTTGATATACAACTACACACACTATGCTTAACATTTATAAATTTACTGAATTATTTGTTTCACTTTTATAACATTTACGAAGATAGATGTTACTTACTTCTCATGTCTAGTTTTTCAGTTTACTTTTTTCGTTCAGAAAGTGATGCGTGGTGAATTCCAAGAGAAATAAAGTTTGTTGTCAAAATTTTACATTTTAATAAAAAATATTAGTAAAATATAAAGAATTTTTTAAATGAAAATATTTTTTTTTATCTTTTTGACAAAGAATAAAACTTTTTCATCGTATTTAGTTATGAATTATAATTGCCTATAAAGATACTATTTTCCGTAAAGTTGAATTATAACCAAATACAATTAATAAAATGGATGACGACAAGAATTCATGGAATGTCAACCATACAAGCTCTTTGAGAAAATAATGGAATATAGTATTTTAACTTCGAGATTTAAATTCTAGACCAAATATAGTGTAGTAACATATTAGTTAATGTGTTAATGCACATAAAAGTTAAACTATTGGCATAAGGTGGTCAAAACTTTCATAAGATTTACTCTTTCAATTATGGTGATATGGTGATAGCATGTATTTCTTTACTCACTCTCATCCCAATAATGTTTAACCACATATTCACCAACAATAGAATAGACAAAAAGAAGGTAGGATTTCATCAATTAAATAGTTAAATATTGATGAACACTTGTATAAGGACAAATCCAATTGCTTTTCAACTTTCCAATCTTATCTACTATATTTTCTTTCTTTCTTTTTTTATTTGCCAATCTTCCTGTTAAATTTATGGTGAGTTCATTTAAAAGAAAATTGTATCTTCTTCATAATATCTACATTTGAGACAAGAGCAAGTAAGAAATCAATTCATTTTTACTTAATAACTTTCCAAATTCAAAGAAACCTAGAGCAAGTAAGAAACCAATTCATTTTTACTTAATAACTTTCCAAATTTGAAAGGAAACCTAGAAAAGTAAGACTCAAATTTCAATACAATAAAAAAGTCTAATAGATTACATTTTATAATTAATATTTCATTGTCTCCTTATCAATAAATAACTTATTTAATCATCTGTTTTTAAACATGCAAAACTAGAAATATAAAAATAAACATAGTAAAATCATGATGTTTAGAACAAAAGCTCTTCTACTTTTTCTTACTTTTTTCTTCACTATTTTAATTGTTGCCTTTTATTAGACATAATAAGTTCATCCATTTATGCTTTAGATCATATTCATTTCCAATAACATATTTTCTCTTTATTTTCTCCAAGTTCAACCTTCAACTTTTTTTTTTCATGTTACTATTATCCACTCTAAAGGTAGCCTCATCATTTGGTTTGTTGGTGGTGGAAACCCTTTTGGAATCAACAGATTCATTCCAAATACTTATAATTGAAAGCTTACAACTTGTTGATATGGTTCCATAGTCTAGGATTTAGGAACTTCGTACTTCGGAGTCTCATTTACTTTCCTGATAAGCAACCCAACTTGGTTATTTCCAATGGAACTAGTGATGTGTGGTCCAACTTTGATCACAACATTGTACAAATGTGTCACTCCCAACATGATTATAGAACTTGGTTTGTATTAATTTAGGCTTTACCCTTTAGGTTACCTCTTTCTTCTATAGAATGGAAGTGATGTGTATGGAACCACACCTTGAATGATTCCATAAATTAAACTTTAACTTAGCTATGTTTTGGGTTGGAGCCTGACGAAAATGTATCAATTATCATAATTCAAAATTTGACAAAACATTGTCGCAATTGCTTATAGAAGTGACTATACAAAAGGAAGTCTTGTAAAGAGATTTACAACAATTCACAAAACTTATTTAACCAATTTGGGATTCAATTCGGTTCCGAGGTATCGGGAAGGAATTGGAATGTAATAATATCGATTCATCCAGATACAGAAGAAAGGGTTCTCTATTGATTCAAACGCTCTACCTACGAGATAGGG
>Ga0099824_1000312_pt1 | contig 52210 bp, 37 predicted proteins | sample SiratrowhiteBW_FD_76837 | JGI IMG/M metagenome (GOLD analysis project Ga0099824, IMG submission 76837) | Root nodule microbial communities of legume samples collected from California, USA - Siratro white BW | ecosystem: Host-associated > Plants > Roots > Nodule | place: USA: California... | reverse complement strand
GCGGAGTAAGGGTGTTCCCGGTAGTAAGTCCCTAGGTGGTCCCGGTCCAAGACCTAAAACAGTGAAGTCATGTCTAGGCTAATTAAAATGTTATCTAAAGGAAAAGAAAAGGAAGAAGAGCTACTCAGTATGGATATGAAAGGGTAACCCCTCCTTCTACCTCAAAGAGAAAAATAATAAAGAAAAATCAAAGAATCCCTCCTAAAAGAAATTGGAATTTAAAAAAGAACTCTAATAAAACGATAGAAACTCAAACACCAAAACAAAACCATAATCCCCCACCACAAGACAAAAGTAAAATAATATGCTACAAATGTGGACGATTTGGGCATTACAAAAGAGATTGTAAAATGAAAGAAAAAATAAATAATTTAAATCTCTCATATGACTACCAACTAAAACCCCTTTCCACAGTAGATTTTAGTTATTATTAAGTCCCATAATGTGAAAATTTCGGAAGTGGTTTCCTATGTTATTGAGTCTTATTAAACTAACTCTCACCCACCTGTCACATTTATTTCAGACCTTTTGCACTACACAAGTAATAAAGAGATGATTTACTATCTCAATTTGTCTTTGACACAATATACATAATAAATTCCTTAATCTCACCTCCCTTTTTTCTAGATTTATCTTAGTTGGTATTTTGTCCAACAATGCTCTCCAGGTAAAGTATTAGACTAAGGGTAGGACTTTTAAACTTCAAAGGTGATAAAATATTTGTGTGTTTTGGTCATTGGTTGGGTTTTGCAATGATTTGTATCCTTATATGACATTATATGTGTCATCATCTACTTCTACATCATACCCAGGCATCTTCGGTTCCTCTTTTCAACGGTACTCTAGATATTTGTGTTAATAGCTCCTATGCTATTTCTCAAGAGAATTTATCCCTTCTCCATGTTAGGATCAAAATCCAAATATTATTATTCCATTCTTCTAATTCTCTCATTGTGTTTTCCTTACACAATGAGATAATGTACAATCTAGGGGCTTTTAGTGCATGTACAATGAGATATTATTATTCCAAAATTTAATATTTGTCTCATCACCTAATTTTCATTTCATTCTATTACCAAACCAATTTGATATGGTGCCTTCTCCACACATTAGGCATAAATCTTTCCACCACCAAGGCTATTTTTGATCAGTTGTACTATTATTCAACTCCTTCTGTACATGGAATCTACAACCTCCTTCACAATCCATGTTTTTTCATTCCAAGCCTCTATTTATATTTTGCTAACATGACAATGTTAAATCTCTATATGTCCTTTATACCTAATCCACCTTCCTCTTTTGGTTTGCATACATTTTTCCATTTAACCCAAGCTATTTTGCTTTCCTCACGATCCCATCCCTATAAGAATTTCACTTGTATTCTTGTTATTTCTTTACATACACTTTTCAGGGCTTTGTAAAATGATATATAAAGCAGTGGTAACATAGAGATCACATATTTTAACAAACATTCGTGTCTTGCAAATGATAGCAGTCTACATTTCCATCTAGACAACTTATTCTTAACTTTTTTTAACGATGTTTCCAAAACTAAACTCTTATTGGGTTCCCCCTATTGTCATTCCAAGGTATTTGAATGGTATTAATATGTGATTGCAATTCAAGATAATTGATCATCGGTACAACACATCCTTGGCTACACAAATTACACATATTTGGCTTTTATGGAAATTGACCCTTAGACTAGAAACTAATTCAAAGCTATGCATTATGCTTTCTATTGCCATAATATTTTGGTACTTAGGTTGTCATCCGAAAATTGTAGTAAGGTAACATCTACCCACTTCCTACCTGTTTTCACTCCTTGAAGGAGGTTTTCACTCATAGCCTACCTTACCCTTCCAGCTAGACCTTTTGCTACTATTAGAAATAGGAATGGTGTCAACGAGTCACCTTGTCTTAATCTCACCAACAGAATGCCAATTACTAGCTCTTAGATACTTGCCTACTACCAGTACAATGTCTTTTCCTTTTAGGATCTTTACACATGTAAACACTTGGTTGTGCCACATAGTTAGAATACCCCCTCCTTCTTTATCCACTCCCTTGTAAACCCTATCAATATTGTTATCACCCTAGAAGTTATAACACTTAACTCCACTTACCTTAGCTATCTCCCATAGTTTTATCGTTTCATTACCCTTTTCCTTTAACCAATAGAGTTTATTACAGTTTTGGATATTGCTATCAGATAATACATCAGATACACTGACCTTGATTTCTGCTTTTGAAATGTGTCTTTCTTTCTAGTTGTTGGTAATCCTCTGTTGGGGCACCAATTTGCTTGACTCGCCTCTCCACAATACTCCTTTTTTTTTAACTCCTTCGAATCAATTTTTTTTCATTGATTAGTTGGAATCTACCCTTGTTTTTTTTTTCTTCTCTATTACTAATGTTATTTCACAAATCAACACCTTTATGGCGATTCTGTTGTCTTTTCGACCATTGAGGTTGCTCTCATTACATTCATCAACTGTAGTTGTGTCTTTACTCAAGTGTTGATTTTCCCTGATGACTCAGTCGTTTGTTAGGCTTTGGTTGACTGTACCATCTTCCCATTGCGTCTTGGCCATTTATGTACTACAATTGCTGGACACCTCCAAACTTGTTTATGTTCTCTTGCTTCTTTCCTTATCTAGGTATGTTGCCAGTTCGAATGTTTTCTAGTTTGGTTTTTGATTCTCCTCCGGTGGGAATAATCCATTTTCGTCCCTTCCTTAGCCTCCGTTTCCATGTGGTCTTCATTGATGTTCTTCGATGACTCTTCAGTTGGTTACTCCTCCTCGTGGGTACCCCTCCTCCCGTCAAATTTGTCCTAGTCGTCATCCCCTAACCACTGATTCAATGGATGGACTAGAATCAAATTGAATGTTTTCACGTAACCAAACTCTGTATTTGTCATATTTTGTCTCAAATTTCTCTTCATATAATGTTATTCATGGCACCCTGCCATTGATTTTGATGTCTTCTATGCACTCTACTTTCATTCCAATTGATGTCCTTACTCTAATTCCTACAATGTTGTGGTTTTGTTAGTGCCCATAAATGTTCCAAGTGGGGCTACTATTTTCCTAAAACATTTCTCAGTATCTTACCCAAACAGTTTTTGTAGGAACAGTTGGCTCCAGAAGGGGGGGAGGGTTTGAATAGAGCCTGAACTCAATTCGTTATTAATAAAAATCACCAAGCAAGATCATCAAAGATAAGAATATATAACCGCAGATGAAGCAGATTTATACTGGTTCACCCAAATCTCTTGGGCTACGCCAGTTCTCCCTTGAACAAACCGTTCAAGAGGTTTCACTATTCAATAAATAGTTACAACGAGCACACAAACCTCTCTAGGTTACAACGAGTACACAAACCTCTCCAGGTTATAACGAGTACACAAACCTTTCTAGGTTATAACAAGTACACAAACCTCTCTAAGTTATACTAGTCTCAATCTCCCCCTGAGATCAAGACCACTAAAGATTGAAAGAACACACTCTCAAAAGAGAGAACAATAACAGCTCACAAAAGTTTACTTCACAAAGGTCAAGAATTATACAATGGTTTCACATAACCCAAAATCTAAATGCTCTCTATAGCAGATTTACAATAAACAGTCAGTAGATTGCTCTATTCGTCAATGTATTGTATAATGCATTTCTCTTTTCTTCTTCTTGTTTTCTTCAACTTGAAATTGTTCCTCTATATGTAGCTTTTTAGAAACTAGCCGTTGGGATGCTTGAAAGAGGTAATCTTGACCTTCTAATTACTGAAATTAGCCATTAGAAGAACAACTTTTATTCTTGATTCTGTATTAAAAATGAGTTTATCTGCATATAGAAACAATTTAAACAACACAAGATATCTCTTATTTGAAATAATTAATCATGTTTAAATATTTCATAAAAATTTGAATAATTTTCACTATAAATAAATTTGAACGTTAGAGCACAACAAGCTATAAAATCTGATTTTAATATTTATGTGAAAGGCACTTTGATTTACAAAAACAAATCAATTAATCACATTTAAATATTTAATAAGAATTTGAAAATTTTCCATTATGAACAGATTCGAACGTTAAAGCACAACATGATATAAAATATGATTTTGATATTTATGTGAAAGACGCTTTAATTTGTTTTTCAGATTTAGAAACAAATCTTTAAAATATTTTCATCTTCTCTTAATTTTAAACAAAATTAATATGATAAAATAATATTAAATAAACACATATATGGGTTTACAGTTCATCTATGTATATTCATCATATTTAGAGATCTGTGAATACTATTGTAGCAAACATGTAAGATTATCAAATACAAACACATACTTAGAGTATTGTTATCATTAAAATTTTATTAGATGATTAGATTATCTAAAGGGACTTTGGACTGTCTAATGATTCAACAGTTTTGTTGTCTGACAAACTTTATTGACCACCATATTATAGATTCAAAGATTTCCTTCTATATTTTAATAATATCAACCCCATCCTCGCAGGTTAGTAATTTAATGTGATGTTATCTACTAGGTTGTTGATTCTTATGGATCCCAAACCCTACATGATCATGTCTACACGCAAGGGGTCTGTGCATCTTTACTTATGTAACCTTCCTACCAGGCTTTACTCTAACAACTATGTATTTGTTGATTTGACATTGATGGTCTTCCCTCTCCATTCGTCTTTCTTTTCTGCGTTAGCCTGTTTGTTGTTAGTTACGTAGATTTTGCGGTTTATAATTAAGTTTGACCCTCTCAACTACTTTACTTTGCATCTGCATTTTAGGCTTGCCCTCTGTCAATCTTCCAATATGATTTCTTCACCTCGTCTATACTCTTGACATATTCATGTAAAGCTTTAAATTTAATTTATGGTGACTACAATAACGGAGTCCAGTTCTTTTTCCAATTTCTTAGTATTTTTACATCTTCGAATATTACAAAGTCAATATATTTGTCTTCTTGTATTGAGTCTTCTAAAGATAAACACTTCATAAACTTCTCCCTATCTTTGGAAGAATTTTCGCTATTATAATTGTTGAGAAAATGAGAAAAGATTATGTCGTCACATTTCAAAATACAATATTCTGTAAAACAGTGTTCTCTAAAACAATGTTCTCCGATCTTCTCCTTACTTGATATATCCGTCTGACAAAATATAATAACTTGACAAAATATTTTATTTCCCAAGAACTACGAAGTCAAGCTCATCCGTAGCTACGGAACCATCAAGCTCGCTATCATGCTCGCAAAACTCTCCACCCTCTAAATGCATGCTCCATAATATTCTCTCACCTTCAAATATATTGACTAACAAATAATAATAAATGTAATTGTGAGAATTAATGCAACCAACAAACTCATGCTTCAATTTAATTATATATATATATATATAGAAACAAATTGTATCGTACTATAGTATGCAATATGTATGCTACTGATGGCGGTGGTCACTAGGTTATGGAACCATACTACAGTGTATCCAAACTTTTCAAGAAGGCACCACGAAGGTCCGTGTCCGATTAATAATTATATAACCGTTAGCTGCTAATCACAATCCAACTAACACCCTTCATAAATTAACATTAAATCTCTCCTCTTTTATTCGTGATGATACATGCACGTTTGAATTTTTTATATAACACTGTATATGTCGTACTTAATAGTTAATTGTTTCATAAAAAGTTGTCAACCATGATTAACTCTTCATTGGTGCTTGGTGGCAGTGCATGACTCTTTTATTGTTCCATATACTAATTAACAAGGCCAGCTAGGGTTCTTATAGTATTACAATCCACTTGTAAAACATATATATTGTGGATTTCCAGCTTCACTAAAATTTTAAATTGTAATTTAATGAATTGTAAATAGTTTTATGACTGTTTTTAGCATGTTTATATGGCAAAGAGAGTGCAACGTCAAACCTGAATACTGTACATGTGTTTTTTTAGACAACAGTATTAAATCTTCCCGAAATCTCACCAGAATGTAGCTTTTTCTTTTCAATGCATCAAAATTGATTGAGAATTTCTTTTTAAACACTGCACTGCAACCAACAAATCAAGACGTTAATTACGTATCTCATCAGCTAACATAAGAAATGAGAACGCCTGGATAAATTTTCTTTTTCACCAAATCAACTTTTATGTATAATTCTACCCAATCCAAATTATTAGTTTTTTTTGGATAGATTACATTCTTTAACTAATCTGAAAAATTATATTTACATGTATGATTTTCTCTTATATTTTTTATATATTTTATAAAGTAAATTTTAGATCTAATTCAACCTTATAAAATTAGTTTGTAAGGTGAGATTTGTATTCACTTATAAACTATTGAAAGATCTTATCTGATGTAGAATCTCAAAACATACCTTTCTTATAACGAGACTCGTGTTTGTGACTATAAATTTAAGAGTGACTGATACTATCTTAAGAATTAGACTTTAAGTATAATTCAACATTACAAAACCAACTTATAAGATAAAGTTTATAGGAATAGATTCATCTACATATTTAATCAAATTAAGTAATAATATAATTTTTTTAACTCCATTTTTAAAATAAAAATATGTGTGTACGTATATATATAATGAAAGCAAGACCTTGGATCACGTGCCGTTCAAAACAATTATAAACTTATCAGATTCCGTGTAAAGTAGTCAGCTTAAAAAGGATTGAGAAAGAGAAATAGAATATATAATTACTTTCACACAACATCAAAATTTATCTTAATACTAGCTAATGAGCTCCTGCATTATTTTATGAAGAATAATGGATAGCAGATAACTCTTGGTCATTTTTTTATGCATGTCCAAGCAACTTGGTTGAGTTTGACTTACCAGCTATGTATAAATATTTAGTAGACTAAGTTGTGAGTACTAAGGTTATATACAAATGTAACATCATCATGTTGATGAAGAGCCACAATTTGATCCATGTTTTTCTATTTTATGTTTGTTCATTTGAAAACAGCAAGCTCCAACTTGCTATTTCAGATTCGGAGGCTAACTTTTGAAATTAGTCATAAAAGTGGTATTTTAATGACAAGTGGTTGAATTGTAGCCTCTTTTTGAACTGAAAAATTGGATTATGTGGAGCCCACACCAGAGGAAACTTTGAATTAAAACTTACGGTTAATACTGACTTGGTGCTTCAACGATTAAGAACCTCGTAATTTAGTTTTTGAAAAAAAATAAAAATTATAATTTAATTTCAGATGTGCAAAAGATATTAGGTTTTAATGTTCTGATGATAGGTTTTGTAAGATGATTTTATCATTAAACTCTGCTGTGAGTTTTAATATTCAAAGATTTATTTATATTTTACACATACTTAGAAATTAAATAAGATTTAAAAAAAATTAACAGCACCACCCACACAACACTAATCAAAGATACTACTCCAGAAAAAACATAATATATATATATATATAATAATAATAATAATAATAATAATAACTTGTAATTGGTCAAATATCTCAAATTAATTAAAATTTGGTCATGCTATAATATACAGCTAAGGTACACATTACATTTTAGAAATTGGTTTTGTGAGATTAATCGAAGTATAAACTTACTACTAAACTTTTATAGAATCATATCAAAAGTCTATTTTAGCTAAATTTGTTAAAATTATTACGTTACTCATTATTTGACTCCTGACTAATACCTAATCTCATGTTTGAAATATTTATTTCAAAGTAAAGATCTGATTTAGAGAGTGATATAAATCTTACTTTACAACCTTATTTTTTGTAAATTGATACAAAATATTAGTACTAAAACATTTTTTACTAGAATGAATTAAAATGGAACAAATTATAATGAGTGTTGATACCTCTAATTACGGTAATTTGTGCAAGAAAAAAATTTACTTTATTGTCATTGTTCCGTAAATGAATTTAGGCATTTGGATTTTAGTCAACTTGCTATTTGGGTGTGGACTTCTGTGTGGAAACGTCTTGGGAAACTACCACATTGTCGGATAATAAAAAATGAGCAGGTAAAGTTGTTGACTCCATATAATATTCTATCTACAACTTGCTCATGTCATGCCTCTTCCTTACAAGTTTCTGCGGTTGCATCATTAATTACCTATACTCTTAGTTTATCATGTGGTATGTTCAAAACAACCTTTTTTTTCATAAATACTTAAAAAAAGAAAAGAAAAATAATCAAATACTTTATAAGTTTAAAATGTTAATTTTGGAAAAGATAATATAAGAAAACTTTTGTGAATTAGGTTTCATTTTAGATAAACACTTTTAAGAAAAAGAAGTAGGAAAATATAAAATATTTTTTTCATACAGTACATTTACTACACTAATTTATAAACATTCTTTTATAATAACTTAATTGAAAAAGGATTTTTTTTAAGTTATCCACAAGTTAGTTTTAACTTATGGTAAGATTTCTTTTATATTTACTAATTTTTTAACAATAGTATTTGCCAATAAATTTACCTATATATAAATTAATTTTAATTCATAGAAAAAAAATTTAAAAATATTTATGAAAACTAATGTGGGTCAAACTCTTTGATCATAGACTCGATTCTACCTTTTAGGTTTTTTCCTTCCTGTATCAAAGAGCCATTTCTGATCTTGAGCGTTGGTTCCGAAATTATAAACTTCGGACGAATTCTTCCTGCACCTCCATTATCTCATCTGCACCTCTATAAAATATTGAATTCCAAAAATGTCTTATTAAAATAACAAAAAACAGCATGCGTTTTAAAAAATATAAAACGTTTGGTTTAAAAAAATTAATAAAAATCAGACAGAATAATATCCTATATACAAATTACAAACTGAATAAGAAATTTGGAAGTAAATCCTATTTATAATTTGTAAAACAAATACCACCCTATCAAGTTTATATTTTTAAAAAAATTTGCAAACTAAATGTTATCCCGTCCAAATTATATTTTAAAAAATTTTACAAACAGGATGATCATAGATGGACATAATTCAATTTACATTTTCTAAAAAATATAAATCGATAAGGTATCATTCGATTTATATTTTAAAATAAAATATAAACAAGATGATACATCCAGTTTACAATACCAAAAAAAACTTGAACAGTTTCCTAAATTATATACCGGATCCGCTTTACAAATATTTAGTATTATAAACTGGATGAAAGAGTCCCGTTCACAAAATATCAGATACTATTTCTTAACACATATGCCACTGAGAGTGAAGAGAAGAAGGATAATGCTATCTTTTTAATTTTATATTAAAGACATGTTAGTAATTTCAGAGTTCGTAACTTCACTCTTAGATTTTTACATGGCCTTTTCTTATACAAGGCCTCTCTGAAGATACCGGAAAGAACCTTCACTGTGAGAGATTTCTTTTTGCAGTTACAAATATGAATATTATCACTTTGTCTCTCTTGTTTATTAACTAATTATTTTTAGACTGTGTAATTTGAAAATTATTTCATCTATAAAAAAAACTTTTGTATTATATAGTTTGAAGATATTTTATATTTTTTGATTATATAACTTGAAAATATTTTTTTTAATTTTTACATTATACAATTTAAAAGTTTTTTTTTTACTTTCAAATTGTGATATATGAAAGTTAACTTTTGAAAAAAAAATTGAATTACACAATTTAGAAGTTATTACTTTCACATTTTATAATCTAAAAACTTTTTTGAATTTTGGATAGTATAATATTGAAGTCAGTTTTTCATGAAAATAATTTTTAAATTAATTAATTCAAAAGTTACTTTTTTCATAAAAAGAGAGTTTTTAGATGGTGTAGTCTAGAACTTTTAAGAAAAGTGCAGAAAGAAAAAATGGTCTTCACTGTTACTAGGGACTGTAGTCCCAGTTTGCTGAGCTCAAGGCCCAAGCCTCAAAGCTTGACAAATGTGTTGTCAATGAAGAGAAAATTAGAAGATTTGTAAATCATAAAATATCATGAAAGTTTTTTTTATTGATAATAAAAACAATGGGAAAGTAAAGGGGTTTTACCAAAAGGATAAGGAGCAAATAAAAGAAAATAATCATAGAAAATCGAACGGTATAAGCTATTCGTTGGCTATTATTCCAGTGTTCTGAAGTTCAGCATCTTGGTTTAATAAAAACTATGAGAAATATGAGGGAGTGATTCTTTCTGCAAATTCATGACGACTTCACGCAATTCCATAGTTTTTCAAAATTTCAAATTTAGACAAAAGGAAAAGACTAAAATACCTTTTGTTTTAAAAGAGAAACATAAAAGTAAGTACATTCAGGTGCTGTGTGACATTAATAAAAGTTTAGGATTGTGAGAACAATGTTGAGAGATTTCAGAAGTAGAAGTAGAAGAAGATTATTGTAGGAGTTGCTGAAGAAGGAAGCTGTTGCTGGGAGGAGGAAGAAGGTTGGGAGGAAGAAGGAGATTGCAGTGTTCATCGTCGATGGTGCATTCAAATTTTTTTTTTCAGTTCGGGGGTTTTCCAAATCGTAATGTTAATGTTTTTTGAAAAGCGTTGCGGTTTGTAAAATCCGTAACAAATTGGGGTGCACCTTCACTATTGCGGGTTCTACAACCCGCAATTCAAAAAAATTTCAAAAATGAATTGCGGGTTGTAGAACCCGCAATGTATTTTCTTAAGATTTTTATATTGCGGGTTGTAGAACCCGCAATATATTTTTATAAAATTTTTTGGCTTGCGGGTTCTACAACCCGCAATGTAAAAATCTTAAGAAAATACATTGCGGGTTCTACAACCCACAATGTGTTTGAACAAAATTTTACATTGCGGGTTGTAGAACCCGCAATATGTTTTGAAAATTTAAATGCATTGTGGTTTACAGAACCCCGTAACATTTTTTTTTAAATGTTGAGGGTTCTGTAACCCGCAATGCGTTTGAATTTTCAAATGCATTGTGGGTTACAAAACCCGCAACGACGACTTTCAACGGTGAAAAATGCCCTCCACCGCCGTCGTCCGTCATTAAATTTCCAAACTTTTCACTCTAATATGAAATTAAACATACAATACACCTTACCTTTACTCAATTGATTGTATAGTTGAAATTTTGATATGTGGTGGAACCTTTGTGGTGCCCGTGGAGAGTGGATGGAGGTAGATGGAGGATACAATGGTGAAACTTTTGTGGTGCTCAAGCTTTTCTCTAGTGCAAGAAGAGAACAGTGAAAGAAATTTCGAAGGTGCAGGAACCTGCGTATGGAGGTATGGAGGTGCAGGGTCGTTGGAGGCTGAAATAATCGAAAGATGGAAGGAGAAGATGATGAAGGTATGAAAAGGATAAGATGGGATTTTCAAAAATATAAAAAGGTATTTTTGTAAAATCGTTATTAGTATGGAACTGCAGGAAATCGTCGTGGAGGTGCAGGAAGAATCACTCAATATGAGGATAGCTTGTTTAATGGGTCTTACCCTCATAAGAAAAAAAAAAGGTGTTTCTTTTTACAGCTCATAACTTTCATCTACACTTCATAGGGGTGAGTAAAATACCAATTTGTCCATAGACATTATGTTTGATCTTTCGTATGTTCTCACTCATTCTCTTGTTGCTCACTTTTTTTCTCTGCACTTTTTATAATCCAATTACTTGCGTTTCTTTTGGTCACGGTTATCCAACTTATGTAATTCAAGAATGATTTTTGAATTGCCATTATGATTTCAAATGAAGAAGTCCCATGAAAAATACACATTTTTTAATGGAAAATTAATATTAATTAAAATCCTGTAATGTTATTAATGATTTTGTAAAAAAAAAAAAAACATTATGCTTTAGTGGACAATTTCAAGAGAAGAAAAAAATAGTGGGTGGAAAAAAATTAATGAGACTAAATTAATTAATTTTGACTCATAGTGAAATAATTAATTAATTTAGTGGTGTATTTAATTCTCACTATCCACTAGTGAAATAATTAATTAATTTGATACATTAATTCTTTGGACTGATAAAATAATTAATTAATTTAATTCGGTGTATTAATTAATTAATTAAATACACTAATTATTAATTAATTAATTAATTACACTAATTATTAATTAATTTAATACATGAATTTGATGGTCCTTTTTCTACTGAAATCCTATCACATTTAAGATCTTTATTTTATTTTGTCTAACGATATGTCACACTGACACAATTCCTGTCTTATAATTTCTTTTTTCTGCTAATATCATCTTTTTTATCATAACTTAGATAAAATCGTGCATAAATAAAAATATTTATCTATTAGGATAAATATGAAAAAAAATTACACTAAAAAGTCCAACCTTAATGTAAAGCACCGTCTACTCATAACTTTACTAAAATACAAAAAAAAAAAAAAAATAACTATTAAAACATTCAAATAAAATATTCTTACACAATTAAAAACATATCAGTAAAACTAATTATTAAAATACTTAAACAATCAATAACATATTACTAAATATAAAAAAACAGTGAGTAAACATAATTTAAATAAATAACTAAATAATTTTTAAAAAAAACATTAAAAAGATGCATAACGCAATTCCATTGGGAACATATGATTAGACAAACAATTGAATCGTGATTTCATTTTGTTTTATTTAAAAGAAAACGATTTACACCTTAACCGTTAGACTAGTGTATAGAAATTTAAAGATCTAACACAATTTAAAAAATATATCATTATATAAATTATTTGTTCTTGTGTTCTTTTTATTTTTTAAATGTATTTTTTTAATTTTACGCATTATATATGGTCATGTAATTAAAATATGTTTATCATTAAATATTTATTTTTTATCTATATTTTTTCAAGTGTCCAAAATTATATATATTTTTAAATTTTGTACTTTTATGGTGTTTTTCAAGAAAGTATTTATCATGATTTCATGTTGAGTAATACGAAGAAAAAAATGGTAATAAACTACTACAAAAATAAAAAAAGTTAATTTGATTGTTGTCACTGAAATTCAACAAGTTTTTTTGGAAGTATAATGAACTTGACTTGGGTAGTTGTGTATCATGAGAGAGTTTATAATTTAATCTAGTAAAAGTTGTATGAGAGGATTTACAATTTTATCATATGAGAAAGTTTGCAAATCTTTGTTGAGTATTTTTAAATGTGGGATTTGAGGTGTTGAATTATGTGAAATTTATTGTGTTATTTTTTTTTTATGTATTTATTTGTGGGTGTGCTTATGCTAAAAGAAGATATTATATCTTAGTGAGTAATTCCAAATAATGACATCAAAGTTGATATTCTAATCAAGGGAGGATGAGAAACAGTTTGGCATGAGAAGAATCAATGATGGGTGTTGCACCTTTATGAGTGTAAAGATTTTTTCAGTTGACAAAGTTGTTTTCTTTTATGAGTATTCATACTTGGAGGCATTGTCATATATACATCTTCGTTCAAGTCACCATGCAGAGAAACATTATCAACATCTGACTGTTTTAGAAACTAATCCTTCTTAACAGCAACAACAATGAAAGTTCATACAATGGTGAGCTTGGCAATGAGTGAGAAGGTTTCAAAATAATCTATTTCTTTAATTTGATTATAGCTTTTGGCTATTAGGCAAGCTTTGTAGCATTCTAAACTCCCATTAGCTTTGTATTTGATCTTATACACCCATTTACATCCAATGAGTTTCTTGTTATTGGATAGATCAATAACAATCTAAGCGGTACTACATTTGAGTGCTTCAATCTCGTTTTCCATAGCTTCAAGCCATTGAGAACTGTTTTCAGCTTCAACATAGCTACTGGGTTCACAACTAGTAGATAAAACAAGATTATAACACAAATATTTTTTAGACATTTTTTTGTAATGAAGAGAATCAAATATAGGATATTTGGTTTTTTTTATCTTTAAACACTCCAACAAGATTACGATAATAATCATTGAGAAAGGCATGGTTTTTCTAATCCATATAGATTTTCTAGTGTTGTCGTTGGTGGTATTCATGGTTTGATCATTTTGTATGTTATCATCAGTATTACTTTGTTTAACATGATCGTCAAATAAAACATCAAAAATTGATTTGTTCTTGAACATTTAAATTAGTGTTTTGTTTTTCTTTATAAGGAAATATAGCTTCATAAAACACAATATTTCTAGAAATGACAATCTCTCCGGTCTTGATATAAAGCCTTTCATACCCTTCTCTGTATCCTAGTAAAACACACCCTTTTGTTCTCAGGTCAAACTTGGATCTATACATTTCTTAAAACAAAGACTTCCAAAAGTTCTAAAATTGTTTAAATCAAGTTTTTTCTCTACAACAATGGAAGGTATCCTATTTATAATGTTAACAGTATGTATAAGTGCATATGACTAGTAAACATTGGGAACATCAGAATGAAAAAGAAGGCTTTTTACAACGTTGAAAAATATGTTGGTGCTTTCTCTTAACAATGGCATTTTGTTGAGAGGTCTCAACATAGCTAGTTTGATGTATAGTCCCCATCTTTTCATACAAATCACTCCACATGAATTCTTGCCCGTTATCATATCTTATGGTTTTTATTTTTGTATTAAACTGATTTTGAAAACTTCAACAAAACATTTCTAGTTTTAGCCTTACTATGCCTTAGGTAAACCCAAGTATATTTACTAAAGTCATCAACAATAGTGAGAAAGAACCTATGATCATGTATAGAAGAAACCTTAGTAGGACCCTATATGTCTATATGAATGAGTTCAAAAATATGTTTAGAAACATGATTACTTTGAATAAAATGAAGCTTACGTTGCTTAGTAGGATGACAAGATTCAAAAACATGATTTTTATCAAAATGGACATAAGAAAACTTTTTACATATGTATTGTGAGACACCATTAGAAGGGTGCCCAAGTTTATTATGTTGTAGATCAATATCACTATTATTAATGTTTCTGGAATGAAAAGAATTGATAATGGACCTGTTATTGTTGGTTTCCAAGGGACAAAGTGCATCCTAAAAGATAAGCTCTTCCAATCATCCTTTGTGACTTGATATCCTGTATTTGACAATGCTCATGACCAAAAATTAAGATTCAGTTTAAGGATGATATCAAGCACTGCACAGAGGTTATATTGAAATTGGAATTCGAAATATAGAGGACATATGTTAAAGAAAGATGTTTACAGAAGAAAATAGTGTCATAGTGTTTAGATGTAACATATGAACCATTTGGAAGTTGAACGTGTATAAGTTTAATCATATATAAGTTAGAACAATGTGGTCTATTGCACCTGTGTCCAGGATCCATAAATTTTTTATACATTTACCTTTTTCAAAAGTCAACGCAATAGACTCACCCACAATACTGTTAGTTCTATGTGTGGGCCCAACTTTTGATTTTTGAATAATCTTCCATATCTACTCCATTTTCTGTTGTGTAAATTGCAAGCCTTCTTGATTCTTTGTTGAATATTGTTGATCATGTGTGTGTCCTTCACTCTTGTTTCGTTTACAATCAATTATGTTATTAGAGACATGATCATTTCTATTCTTATACCATGGTGGGTATTTGTGTTTAGAATAACAATCCTCAGCTGTATGGTTCATCTTGCTACAATAAGCGCATTGTTTCCCAAAATTTGGATTGCGGGATCTTCCCCTTCCTTGTATTCTCCAATTACCTTGAGTATTTACAATTTTACTGTCAAAAATAGTTCCTCTTGTAAGTTGTCTTTCTTGCTATAACACTAAGAAAAAGATACGGTTAATACTTAGTAATGACTCCATGATAAGTATTTCAGTTTTCATATTGTTGTAACCATTAAGTCCCTTTAAGAAACATATTATGTATTTTGAATCCCTATATTTTATAACATTCTTCATAAGATTAAAAGAATACTAATTTTTGCAAATACAGTTTGGTGTGTCTCAATGACTCCAGTTCTTCACTGATGATTTTTAGATCGGTAAAGAATTCTGAAAATACTTCTTCCCCTTTCTTAGCTGAGTATATCTATTCAGAATATTAGAAACATGTTGGAGTACATTTCTTGTAAATCTTTCCATAGTTCCTTTGATTTGTCAATATAGATAATACTTTGAGCAATATGGTTTGAAAATGAACAAGTAATCAAACCAATGACCATGACATTGCACCTCTCCCAAAATTTCATAAAGCATCTTCCTTTATTAAAGTCTGAATGCTTCCATTTACAAACTTTCATTTGTTCTTTCTCATTGCCCTTTGCCATAAATGGCAATTATTGTCATTAAATTACAAACTAATAAGATCATGCGAGGATTGTATCCTATATGAAGATAATAACAACTTAGTAATTTTTAAGATTTTGAGTTTGACTAAATTTTTGTCTTTGAAAAACTCATCTTAACGAAGTCAAGAAAAAAATAACTAAAAAAGACAAATAAAGACCAAAAAAGAATCTTTTGTAAAAATAAAGCAAGAAGAAAGCAAACTCATATATTAAACGACATCTTGCGTAACAAAAGGTGAGTTTACCCAAACAAATGGTACAGTAGCTTCTATATCAAACAAGCACCGCATTTCAGTTATTGGAAGATGAAAAACTGCTATCATTTTATTAGACCCACTAAACCTACTTTGCGTGTAAAACTTAAATTTTTGCAAGCAATTCTATATAAATAAAATTGTATTTAACAAAAGAAAAAAAAACAAACTGACACAATAGAAAAGGTAAAAAAAATATAAATAAACAAGAACTCATAACGCAATATATATCACTCTGTCCGTTATTAAAATATTTTACTATTTTTGTATAATTTTAATTCTCTATTATTTATGTTAACAGATACTCTAAAAACTAGTAGAAAGAAATATATCCTTAATATAGATATAGAAACAAATAATGTAAAAACAATTAAAACGTGCATAGAATGAGTTGTTTAATATTAGGATAAATAGTATACAAAATAACCATATGTATATAATACTTTTATTAATAAATAAATTATACAATTCTTATATTAACATCTCTTATGCTTATATGAATACAATTACATTTTTATATACAAATTCACTCTCAATTTCATATTTAGTATTCACTTCTTAGTAACTTTAAGTATTTGTTTGACGTAAATGAATTTTAGTGGTGACAGCTGTCCCGCTAGTTTCTGATATATTATTATCTATTTAATATATATATATTGTGTAAGTATTTTTTAAATTTTTAATTAATTAATTAAGATGTTTAATTGAATAAATTAAAAAGTTGTATATTATTATATATTTATATTCTTTATATAATACGAAAAAGTTAATATTTTTAACATTTTTTTTTCATTTAATTGATAGTTTAAAGAAAAAAACTGTCCGGTCTTATTTTTAATATGTTAAATAAACTGAAAAACTACAAATATCAACCCAATAAGTGCTAACACTTTATTTATGTTCAAAGAAATTGAAAGTAAGAAAATGTATAAATAAAAGGCGAAGGCCCAAGCTTTGCCATATCACAGTAGTAGTTTGGGCAAAAGTTTTTTAAGCAAATATATTGATACAATGTTTTCAAAAGTAATGCATAGAAACTTTTGCACCCAAATTGCAGTAATTTCAGAGAGTTGTCTTTTTAAAAGTATCATTATTTACGTTTTAAAAATGATAATGTTAGTATTTCTTTAATTAGAAATTTAAATAGCTTAACGAATATATAAATCAACTCTATTAATCTATTTAATATTTTGTTAAAAAAAATAAAGTTAACATGTTTTTAAAAATAAAATACCATATTAAGACTTTTTAAAACTTGGTGTGTTGGAACGTAAGATCACAAAAGCATACAAAATTAAAATTAACATTTAATCTAGAAAATATGGACGACTGAAATTTATAGTTTTTGAACATAAGGATTAAAATACAACTTTTCTTTATAAAAACATAAATAAATTATAGAGATTTAATAAATAATGTAATTTTTAAAATGTTAAATAAAATACTAATGCGATAGTAATGCAAAAGGCTTTAAATCAAAACTTCAATCTTTAAAATATAATTTTCTGTTAAAATTCTTCTTATATCCCCTTTGTGATTTCCTGTAAGAGAAAGGGATCCAAAAGCCGTGATCAAAAGGGAAAAAAAAAAAGTCAACAGATCCAAAATCAAAATTCATGTAATTATAGAGTAATTAAAGAAGGTTGGTATTCGAATCATGCAGAGACAATTACAAAATAACAAAACAAAAGAAATGCTGTCATGTTGAATAGATTAGCAGAATGAGTTGACCATTACAAATTCACAGAATTTGGAAGTGGCATTCTGAAGCCAACAAACAACTTTCTTTCCTCCCTCTCTCACAATCCCAACGAGAATCAAATCTTGGTGTTAATCCATTTCTATTTCACCAGCACCTTCTACTTCTTGTTCTGAAGCAGGGAAAGATGGCGATGTTTTGTTGGTGATTTGTGCAACATTGATTGGTAAAGATGGCGTGGAGAAAAGGGTGTGAAGAAGTGGCTAATTCGAAGCCTCTGTTCCTCACGATCTACACTGTTGTCATCATTGGCATCGTGGTTTCCTCCTTCTACGTCTTCTCTGCTATATACTCTAGCAACCCACCTGCTTCTCAATCTTCTGCATGGCTCTCTTCCCTTTCGAGTATGTGCTTCCATAAAAATCACGCCTTTTCTTGTTCCACACTAGTTTTAGTTTCATATTCAAATGCCCATTTGAACTATTATCGCTGTTATTGCTTAGATAATGAAATTTACTTTTTTATGTTATAGAAGAGAAGGATAGTGGTGGGGGGATGTTAGAAGGTGTCTGGGCTTTGGAGAATCAGCTAAATCCTTAAATTTTGTCTTGTTCTTCTGGTAGTACATAATTCTTGTTAGAAAAGGAAAGTTGAGATACATGTTTTCTGTATGTGAGATGTGAATTCTATGGGCAGTTTAATGGTGGTGCCTGTGTAGGACACTTTTTATGTATTTAAAGCCCTGGTTTTCTTCCATTATGTGTGTTAAATATTAAAAACTTAGTTGATAATGGCTTTGTAGGTGAGGATACTCGTGTTACGGATCAGACACTAAATGTTTCTCGGTCACCTATGGTGCATTTTGTGCCCAGGTCTTCCTCAGTGGCACAAAATGAATGGCAAAGGTCTATATGGGATGTTCCACCGACCAATAAAAGAATGCCACCATTGTCGGATTTCCGGCTGACGAAGGCGCTGGTTCAGCAAAAGGTGAAGGATAATGTGGTAATAGTGACCTTTGGTAACTATGCGTTCATGGATTTTATTCTGACGTGGGTTAAACAGTTGAGAGATCTGGAAGTTTCTAATTTTCTTGTTGGTGAGCAGCTCTGTTTAAGTCTTGTTCTATCTGTCTTGTGAATGCAGTGGTGATGTGTTGATACAAACGCATATCCACTATTTTGTGCCATTGATTGTTTGAATTTTGAAACCTGCTGCTTAGGTGCATTGGATACCAAATTATTGGAGGCACTGTATTGGAAAGGGATACCGGTTTTTGACATGGGCAGCCACATGAGCACAGTAGATGTTGGTTGGGGGTCTCCAACATTTCATAAAATGGGGAGAGAAAAAGTTTTTCTGATAGACTCAATACTTCCTTTTGGATTCGAGTTGTTGATGTGTGATACTGACATGGTTTGGATGAAGGTGATATTCATTTTTATATATATGCTTTCTTGAGTCAATTTGTTTTAATTATTAGGATGGTCCATATGCTTGCTTTGATTTTGATTAATGATCCAAAATAAGCAGTAAAATTCTATTGGTTAGGACACTTTCTTTCTCTATACCGAATGAAATAAAGTTATCAGAGATTTTGTTCAGTTTCTTGTCCAGCCGGCTTATAGAATTTAAATTCAATAATTCCCCTAGTGGCATTTGCTTTTATCATCTACTCTATTTTTCCATGTAATTATTATGTTTTCTTATAATCTTTTACATTCATTAAGGACAGTCATCTTTTACAATATCTCCAAGCCAATGATGTGATTGTTGTAATTTATTCAATTGCATAATTGTTAAACAGAACCCACTTCCATATCTTGCTCGTTATCCGGAAGCAGACATTTTAACTTCAAGTGATCAAGTTATACCAACGGTTGTTGATGATAGTTTGGAAGTTTGGCAAGAAGGTGAATATTAACTTACTGCATTATTTTGACTGTGGTTATGTTGTTTCTTTAGCATACTTTTTTGCTGCAATGTAACTATGTTTAATGGTGTCGTGTTATCTATATAGCCGACCTCACCTAGTGGATAAGGCTTTGTTATTGTTGTACAGATCATGTAACTAAGTATTTGTCAGTCAAATGACATGTATGGACATACAAATTATTCTTTTTTGAATGATAGCCACCTTTTATGTCAATAAAAACAGTTTTGAGGCATGACTCTAGACGTTAGAGTGCCTTGTTTTTCATAAGTTTGGCATGGCTTTAGATTTGAAGTAAGCACATCAAATTTCACACAATTATTGACAATAGTCGTAACTCTGATTTTTTTTTTTTTTCCCCTTGTTATTGTTATTGGTCTTCCCTGTACCTAAAAATAAAAGCATTTTGATGGAGGCTCACGTCTTGTAACATGTCCTTCCGCATAACTGACTTACAATATTAAATGGCATAGTTTGAAGCAAGTTTCTCCCTCCCTGGTTTATATTGTTTTAGAATCAGTGTAACTAATCCATTGCTTATACTTATTGCTTCTCTTTATCTCTCATGTATTATACATGTTTCACTTGTTATTTTGACTGTGTTGATGATCTTTCTATTGCCTTGCTTAGTTAGTGGTGCCTACAACATTGGACTTTTCCATTGGAGACCCACAGAGTCTGCAAAAAAATTGGCAAAGCAATGGAAGGAAATGCTTCTAGCTGATGACAAGATATGGGATCAGAATGGGTTTAATGATATTCTTCACAAACAGTTAGGTCCATCTGTTGATGATGAAAGCAGGCTTGTTTTTGCTTTTGACGGAAAACTGAAGATGGGGATTTTGCCTGCGAGTATCTTCTGTAGTGGACATACATATTTTGTCCAGGTAGGGTTTACTCAACTAACAATTTTAAACTGTTTGAAGTATTTAGTTCTGATTTTTTATGTGCTATACCTTTGTTTTCTTTCTCACAATTAAATACCTTGAGGAATCTAGATAGGACTAGAGAAAATTTTGTTTACCTTTCCATTGTAATTTTTATTTCTATATTATGGATGCAGGCTATGTACAAGCAGCTAAGGTTGGAGCCATATGCAGTGCACACAACATTTCAATATGGAGGAACTGAAGGAAAGCGCCATCGACTGCGAGAAGCCATGCTCTTCCTTGATCCACCAGAATACTATAATCCTCCTGGTGATTAGTTGTTGTTCCTCATTTGATTTTGCATGTAGACGACATTCACGTAATATATTTTGAATTCACTTCTGTAAAATATATTCATTTCACTATTTGTCTATACTTGTTACTTAAACTTTGTGTTGAGCGGTTTCTACTCTATCTTCAAGCTAGCATCATACAATGATGTTGAATTTGAAAAGTTTTATGCTTTTGCATATGCAGGAATTGGTTACAGTTTCCCCTTCTGATTGATTAGTCAACTCTGTTTCATGAAATTACTGCAACATAATTTTAGATGAACTTTTGCAGGGGGGTTCTTGTCGTTTAAGCCATATATTCCAAAAAGCTTGATGCTAAGTGGGGAGCATAACGTTGGATCACATTTTACTCTTGTTAATTACCAAGTATGTACGTATCCACCTGAACTTGTTTTTTTCTACATTTTAAGCAAATTGTTTGCATGTTGTAATGTGTTGCACATATTTTTTTTCAGATTAAACAGATTAGGACTGCACTTGCAATTGCTTCCCTTTTAAACAGAACATTGGTAAGAACTAATTTTTGTGCTCCTACACGCTTCTTTATGAATCCCATTAACTGATAAACCACTAACATTTAGATGAAAGATGGATTACACTCAGTTTTTTGGTCTAATGCTTAATAAATATTTATGTTCAACAGTCCAACAGAATCTTGTTCATATTAAACTAAAGAACTAGCTTTTACGGTGTAATTTCGTCATTTGCTTAATATAGACCAAAAGTGTGGCATCATGCGATTTATGTAAATAACGTCACCTAGTGCGATAAGGTTGTTGTTGTTATTTAATATAAACAAAAAACATGTATATCAGATTTATGTTGTATGCTTCCACAAATTTATGATGTATTGCATATTGAAAGCATACATTCATGTCACATACAATCATTATTGTGATGAACACTAGTTTCTACTTGGTGTCCTACATGTCCCATAATATTTTTGCATAGGTATTCATATGTTTTAGGGTTCTAGATTTTTAAACTGTTTGAATTCCTGGGGAATTGATATCTAGCATAGCTAAAAAGGCAGGTTTGTATAATGTCTCATCACTATTCTTGGGAGTTACATTTTCTGATTATTGCTCTTAAATGTAACATGAAAAGTTATAGAGAAAGATGCTGCCATCATTTTACCAAAATCTAGTATTCAACTTAGATTATAATTGTATTTTGTCATACTTTAATTGAGTTGAAGATGCTTGATTCTCGTTGCCATTATTGGCAAAGTCGTGATTATAATTTATAACTATTATTACAGCATTTATTATCATATCTTTTCCATGATTCCTTGGTGCTTTTCCTTCCATTTGTTAATATTTTTGCTTTCCAATTATCCAGTGACTGGAAAATAACTGCTAGCATTATTTTGTTACTGGATTCTTCTTTCCCCATTCTAATAAATAACATTCCTTGAAATGCTGCTATCCAGAATATAACATTTGAAATACATTATTCTATGAGCTAACATGAATGGTTTATATAATAACTGGTTTTGCATTTCAGTTTTAGCTGAAAATGTTTTCTGATAAGACAGTTTGAATTGAAATATACACCTGGCTAAGTTGATTTAGGTACTGTGGGTATTCTTGAATTTTATAATTGGTGGTTTTATTTTTTTTGTTGCTATTTTGACTTGATAAATTCTATTTTTCTATCTTAAAGTAGATTCTTTGTGTTTAGGTCATGCCTCCACTATGGTGCAGGATTGATAGGCTATGGTATGGCCATCCTGGTATTTTGGAAGGGTCCATGACTAGACAACCTTTTCTCTGTCCTTTGGACCATGTATTTGAGGTATTTCCTATTTAAGTGATTTCTTATTATTTTATTGTTCATTTGTGGATCTGGAACTGGAAGATTAAAATTTTAATAATATCATCTAAAGTAAATTAGAGAGGTCTATGGCATAAGTAACTATACTTCATTCAGCTGTAAATGTGTACACAATGAGCAATATGTTTCTCATTATTGAGGCCTCAAACAGTTGGGAAATGGGGATAATCGGTACCAAAAGACTTCGTCAACAAACTCAAATAAAAAGAAAAAGTTTCATAGGTTTATGGACTGTTCTGTTGGTCTGCTGGTCAGTGAGAGATAATTGAAGATTGTCACAATTGCTGCTGTAGTAATTAAAAATATAAAAAAACATAAACAAAGGTGGAAGGGAAAGTTAATGATTAAAGTTAAAACTAGTATTCATTTAATGTCTCTGCAAAAGTTTTTTGTTATTTTCCATCTAATAATGTTCTGAAAGTAACCCTCAAGTCGCAGAAGTAACTTTAGAAGAATAGTGCAACCTAAAATTAATTGAAATTCAATTGACAGCGATATTATAATTAGTGTCAGTGTTTGCAGTATGATATTTAATGAAAGTCAATAGCCTCTGATGGGAGTAGAATGTGTGATCAAAATCTTTCTCTTTATAGACTTTTATTCACGTATCATTTCAAGAAGCACCACTGAAATTGACCGTGAATAGGTTCAAAGTACAGAAATTTATCCATATGAATTTTCGTTTGCACTATATATATCCCATTTCGTAATTTATGTGATTTCTTTTAATAAAACCAGATAAATAACTTCAGATTTGGTTTGCACTATATATCCCATTTAAGTTTTTTATTTTTTATTTGTAAATGCTTTTTGAATTTGTGTTTTCTCCAATTCTTGTTGCAATATTTAATATTTCATGTGTCCAGTGCTTCATCTTTTCTTCCTTCCCACCTATTTTTTACATAATTACAACATTTTATCAGTCACTTCCTAATGCTGCTATGTAACTGTAGGTCAATGTCATGCTGAAAAAGCTCCCTGAAGAAGAGTTTGGTCCTCAAATAGATTTTAGAGAGTACTCAATACTTGATAATCCCTCTCTGCCATCAGAGGTAATAAAGTCAAATACATCCATTTTGAGTCATGATTCTTGTTTCTTGATTTATGCCACTTTGTTTAAACTTATTTACCTTGGCTCTTGAGTGCAGATAAAAAAGTCATGGCTTGATGTTAAGCTCTGTAAAGAAGGAACCCAAGGTTGTGATGTCTCAAATGATACCACAAGTGTACGGGGAGTACTTAAACTTCCAAAGCACAGCAATGAAGAAACGGTATCTGATTATATATCATTATATCTATTATCATATCTATCCATTTAATACCCATTTCTGTTTAATTTTTTTTCTAAATCAACCCTATAAACTACATTCATATGATTATATAGAATGTCCAAAAATGATCATATTTCATATCTATTATCATGTCTGTCCATTTAACACCGTTGTTTCTACCTGTACTTGCAGTTTATGAAAGTATTCTTACCATTCAAGGATATAAAAGTGATCAAGTTCTCTTCAGTGCAAGATGCTTTCCAAGGTTTCACTGACAAGGCAAGGACATTTTTCTTTTACGACATGATGTTTACTTTTTTGAGTTAATGAATGTCAATCATTTGCTGATGCCATGCATTTATTTTCCAGGAAAGGGAAGATAAGTTCAGAAATCGTGTTAAGCGGTATGTGGGCATATGGTGCTGTGTGCCAGATCTCAGCCCTGGCCACATATATTATGATATGTACTGGGATGAGAAACCAGGATGGAAAGCAATTCCTCCTCAAACTTCGGAGGATGATCGTCCCCCTTGGTAAGATTAACATATATTTGTGTTTGTTATGACAATGCAATGGATGGCGGAAATAAGAGACATAAGTCCAAAGGAGATTTAGTTTCCAGCTACTTGTCAAAACCAAGATTGTATACAAGTGAGGAATCTGTACCCATACTGAGGATGTAAGATATTCTTAGAGACTAGACAATTGGTTCTTGTAACTTTTTGGTTTGTATCATGTTACAAATGGAGGCCGGCAATTTCTTAGAGGCTTCACATTTTGGTATGTGATGTTCTTGTTGTTATTGTATTGGCTGTAATTAAATACTGGAGACATTCAATTGTAACACACTTGTCTACCTTAATTTATTTTGATCAGAAATAAGTAATGTTTGTTTTTCTTCTGTCTAATGACCAGTGCTTAGTAAGTTTGCTTTTGTTAATTCATATTCTCCTGCCATTAATTTGTCTATGTATTTTTTTCTTTCAGCAACAACTCTAGATCTGAACATATCATCCAGTACATTTATTTGTTACACCAAAAGTTTCTGTGTAGTAGAGGTGTCAAGAAATGTATGGATGAATAAAATATAGACTTTTAAGAAAAAAAAAAATTGGTTTATACGTATGAAGAATAAGCCATAGCATTTACGGTCATGGTTGCATTTCAAGTTTGCTAAACCTTCCACGCTTGGGGTTGGCTTCTGTAGGTGCTAGAATTTTTTTTATGGGGTATGTCCCTTAATCAACCGAGTGGAAAATATAATTTCATTAAATACAAGAGAGTTTCAAATGTGGTTTTGATGTGACGTTTTTTTCACAACTTTTCCACTATCATGGTGCGAGAGAAATGTATATCTATGAAGTTAAGTAATGGAAGTGTTCATATCATCAAACCGACAAGGTATGTTTGAATAAATGGAATAGAGAAAACACACGTAGAGGTACATAAAGAAGACAGAAGAAACTTTTTACTTTATTACCATGCAATGCTATATCTTATATATATATATATATCTTGTACAGTACATAAAGGTATCTAATATATATATCTTGTAGAGTACATAAAGGTACCATAGGTATTTTGCTATTTGGATAGTGGAAGGTATATGAATAAGAACTAGTTGTTTGATGTGTATTGGGTCACGAATAAAATAGAGATCCAATTCGAAATGCTTCATTTTAGAATGTATTATTGGAACAAGTAACACTCTTCCAAGATTGTCCGAGTAGATCCGTGATGTGGAAGAAGATACACGTAGTTCATGAAGCTTATTTGAACCCATTTGAGATCAGCAAAAGCAGCTGCAATATCCCTGTATTCAGCTTTTATTAGGTATTCAATTATGAGTGTAAGTCTCACATTAGGAATGAGAAAGTTGAGCAACATATAAGAAAAAAACCCACAAACTCAATGTTTTAGAGTTTTGGGTTGAAAGTGGTATCATTTCCTTATATGGATTTGACTTAGTTCTCATTGTTAGACATCTCCCCAGTGTTTTTCTCTCGGATTCTCTCAACAAGTGGTATCAGAACCGATGGTTTGCGGCTTGGGTGACTCTGTATCGAAAGTCTTCCTGACGCAGGTTTCAAGCAAGCGTGTCCCGTATAAGTGTGTGAACGGCGGTACAGCTAAGGGGTCGTTTGCTTTCACTCGAGGGAGAGTGTATCAATGTGGAGGAGGGACTCTCACTTGAGAGAGAGATGGTTGGGTATTCGAGTATGAGTCTAAGTCTCACATTGGGTAGGAATAATTGGGTAAGAATAAGAAGGTTGAGCAACATATAAGAAAAAAAACCCACAAACCCAATGTCTTAAAGTTTTGGGTTGAAGGTGGTATCATTCTCTTACATGGGTCTGACTCAGTTCTCATTGTTAGAGATCTTTCCAGTATTTTTTCCTCAGATTCTCCCAACACAATATATTGAAAAGTATATATTGTAGAGATCCTACGATAGAACAATACAAGGAAGCATCTTACAAGGTAGGGGTGTCGTCTTGAGTAAGCCGAGTAGATGAAATCATATATGTGGGTTGTAGTTTAGAAGATAGCATGTTTGTGCGTTGCAACAGATCCTTTATATACCTTGTTTGTGATAGATGAAGATTGCCATCAGTTGTCCACGAATAAAATAGTGCAAGCATCCAAGAACTTTTAGAGCAAAATGTTGTTTAAGTTGTGAAATAAGAGATTATATATCAGTTTTAGAAGTGCTTGTGATCAACATATATAAGAACAAATAATGTGGTGCTGGAGTTATGAAATTTAGTGAACAATGATGTATCACTTTGAAGAAAAACCAAGAGAAATTAGCTTATGAAACCATGAACGTGGGCTTATTTAAGGCCATATATAGCCTTATTTAGTTTGCATACAAGAGTGCGATCAAATGCTTCAAAAACCTGGTGGTTGACTCATATAAACAATTTCTTCTAAATCTCCATATAAGAATGTGTTGTTAATATCAATATGATGAATGGGCCATAGATATATGTGAGAGCAAGAGTGAGACCAATGTGTATGGTGCTTGGTTTGACAACTGGACTAAAAGTTTCTATGTAATCTAAATCATATTGTTGATGAAATCTTTTGGCTACAATATTGTTGGAAAGAGCCACCCGCATTGTATTTGGTCCTGAAAACCCATTTGCATCTTATAGGTATAATATCATTAGGTAGAATGTCAAGAGTCCAAGTGTTATTTTGTATAAGAGCATTATATTCCTCTTGCATTACTTTAAACCAGTGAGGTATGTTTAAAGCTTGTTTGACTGTGGTGCGAAGAGTAGTAGAATCAATAAAAGCTTGAAAAATATGAGGCTTATGAATTCCAACTTTTGCTCTTGTGACCATGGGATGAATATTTTGTTGTGTTCAATGTAAAGATTGATCTGCAGTGGAGTTTAAAATAGAGGAAATAATGGATATTTGTAGATGTTGATCATCAGATAATAAGGGTGAAGCATTAGTTTGAGAATAAGGTGGGAATTAATCACAGTTAAAGGAATAAGACATATAGAGGATTGATCACTTTCATTAGTTAAAGTTTAAAAGGATTATCAGATAAAGCAAAAGGAAATACATATTCGTTAAAAATGAAATATTTAGTAACATAAGTTTTACCAGATAGAGACATACACAAATATCCTTTGTGTGCAGAGCTATATCCAACAAACAAGCACATGGATGAGCGGAAATCAAACTTGTGAGTATTATATGAACGTAGTAAGGGATAGTAGACACAACCAAAAGTCTTAAAGAAAACATAATTAGGTTGTTTATGAAACATCATTTGATAAGGATTGTTATAATTCAAAACCAGTGTAGGTAAGACATTCATGATATTCACAGCATCACCCCAGAAACTAATGGGAAGTTTAGCACTTGCTAGAAGAGCTAAACCCATATAATGTTTATGATTTCTTTCTATGGAGCCATTTTGTTCATCAGCATAAGGACAAGTAATGTTGGATTCCATTAGCAGTAAAAAAGGGTTTAAAAGACAAGAATTTTTTTTTTTTTCATTATCAGTTTGAATGGTTTTAATTTGAAAACCGGTATGTTTTTGAGTATAATTTGAAAGATTTGAAAACAGTTTAAGCATGAGACTTATGAGTAATGAAGTATAGCCATACACATTTTGAATAAGCATAAAGAAAAGAAATATAATAGTAAGAGTCATTAGAGGCAGCAATGAAGGACCCCATATATCAATAAAAATAAGTTCAAGAGGATGAGAATACACAGTAGTTAAATTAGTGAAAGACAACTAATGAGATTTACCAAGAACACAAGATTCACAAAATGTATGTGGTACTTGAAGTGGTACATTACATTGTTTCAGAATATGATATATTATTCTAGCATTCACATGTCCAAATCTATTGTGCCATAAGGTATATGAAGACTTTAAAAGCAATATTATCTGTGTAATCGTTGGAAGGCACAAAATTTTCAAACACATACAGTTCATCTTTAAGTTTTCCATGGAGCATAATTGCCTTTGTTTCCTGTTGTTTCACCAAACAATGATCAGAATAAAACTCAAAGAACACTTGATTATCACAGGCAAACTTAGAAACACCAAGTAAGTTCATGGAAATAGCAGGTACATTAAGTAATTGATTCCAAGAAAATTTGGTGTTGGTGTGTGGAGTGGTGTAAATACTAGTGTCAACGTGTAAATTATTACCAATTTTGGTTGTTACTCCCCGTGTATGGTGTTTTTGTAAGAAGACTAAAGTTGTTCGGCGTGAGGTGATGAGAGGCTCCACAATCCGAGTAACAACGGATCATGAAGAGTGGATGGAGTGCTAAGAATAGAAGGCTCCTCATCATCACTGACCGATGAGATATACTGAGAAGAGTTAGCATTTATAATAGCAGAAGTTTTTGTATAATACCGATGACCAATGGCAGAATGGCCAAACTTAGCACAAATTTGACACTAAATTCTTGATCCTGCGAAAGATAGAGAGACAGAAGAAGCAAGATGATTGTTGGTGAAATTTTTGGATACAAAAAAGTGAGTATTGTTGCTTCGAGGTTGACCACGTCCAAACTTGTGAGATGAGGGTGAAAAAGAATTCTGCATAAAAGGCTTTGACAAAGTGATGGAAACAATGGTTGCAGTGTAGCTTGAAGAAGGTGATCAGTTGTAAGACAAGGTCTTTCAAACCTTTCTTCTTGAGCCAGTAATAAAGACTCAAATGTCGTCAACTATGGGTCTAAGTGTGATGTAATGAAGGGATCGTATTCTTTTGGCAAACTGTCAAGAATAGTCTTAATATGTTCTTCAGCAGTAAGTGAAACTCCAACAGCAGCCAACATATCTATGATATTCTTGATTTCAAGAAGAAAGGTAAAGATTGTGTGATCACGTTTGAGTGTTTTGTGAAGAAGTTTGAGTTTCTTGACGTGTGTACATAGTAGACATGCAACTTGGACCAAATCTGAGAAGATGTATCTAACCCTACCATCCTAGTGAGGATGTTTGTGTGCATAAAAATTAAGAATAAGATAACAATTAGATGGTCTTGTTGATCAAGTATTGGAGGTTTCATGTTCAGTAGTGAGAAACTTTGAAGAAAACGTTCTTGTCTTGTCTTATCAAAAAAAATATTGAAACTTGTGTCTTTTGAGAGTATTGAGGACTTGTTGTCAAATTAAAAAAATTGTCACCATCTAGCTTAAAAGAAATTGGGGTGGTGAAACTGAGAGAGAAGAAATTGACAGTAGCAAATAATTGTGTCAAAAATAAAACAGAACCGGTTGTGACCACTGTAGATTGGTGATACCATGTGAATAAAAGGAAGAGAAAAGAAAAGATATGCAGAGATACAAAAAGAAAACAAAGAAAAAAACTTTGATTTATTAATGTGTTAAACTGTGTGATGCTATATCTCTAATATATATATAACTTGTACCATACATAAAGATAGTATAAGTATTTACGTAAGAGTATGCAATTAACAATATTAAGAATTTAAGTATAAAGTTACGAATTCTACCGTGAATGAAAATGAATGAGATAAGTAGGTATAAAGGAAAAGCCTCACACGGATATGAAGGTGATGATTTTTTACTATCAAACTCAGCAAACTGTGAAAATATTGGGGAGTTAGTTGAAGAATCAAAAAACGTTATAGAAAAATACTTGTATTAGATCTCCAAATGGTCTCTACGGGAGGTGCTCACAGAAAGAAATAGGTATAGACATTTATGTTTGTGATCATCTTTTTTCAAAAGATTCATGGTCTAAGAATGGAGGCATAAAATTAGTAGAAGAATGGTTTGAAGTTTCGAAATTCATAGTCTTCAAAAAGTTATCCAAATGGCTACATGGAATGATTTGTTACTTTAAATATATAATATACACACATTAGCCATAGGAATGCGTTAAGAAGTTTACAACATTTTTTCTTTTTATTAACTTGATTACGAAATGATTTATAATTAAATAATATTTACGAACACTATAATGTTTAAAATACACTAATAATTCTTTTCTCCTAATTCCCTACATCATTTTGTTTTTACTGTTGTGTTTTTACTCGCATTATTTATAAGTCTATAAAATGTACTTGGGTGCAAGGTCCAAACAAGTTAAAATGTTAATCTTGGAGAAATAAAACTTATACAAAATTACGCTTAATACTTGTTAAAATTCTTTTAGTGTGACTATTATCTGGACACAATTTAAAAATATATTATTTAGTGGGCAATAAAATTCATTTTTTTCAACATGATAATAAAATATTTCTCTAATCAATATGAAATGAATAGATACCAATATTTATCCGTATTCTTAATTAACGATGGAAATTTATTTGTCTAACAATTAATTTTTAGTTTACCTAAAATTGTATTTTACTTAAAAAATTATTAAGTGATATAAATACATAAAATTAACCATTAAAACGATGCTAATTGATGGCAAGTATTAATCGAAGTGATAGAATCATTTGATATTCCCCATCATACATAGAAAATTCCATATCAAACTTCCCATAAAAAATCTACATTAGACTCATCATTGATTTGAGGTTGATTAAGAAGTTCGACACATGGTTAAATGCTTGTCGTGAGGATTCAACTAATAATGTGTAATTCATATATGAACAAGAGAACAATTCGCTTCGGATGTGTAATGGAATGTAACAGACAACGCCAAATGCAATTGCAGTAGCAATATGCCTATGGTTATTTGAAACTTGCTCTTGATCTGGTGCAGCTGTGTGTTTTGCTGTTCAATTTCTACAATCTAAAGAGAACCAACCAACCTCTTATCCTAGCTAATGCCAAAAGTATTGAATTAACAAAAAACAATAAACAAAAGAAGAAACCAGGTATCATACTTTAATAGATCGATTGATCACATTATCCCAAGTATGGTTTATTATGAAGCAAAAAGCTCTACACAGATAGAGTCATGGTTTAGCATATATACAATCCTCACTTCCACTTCTTGAACATACCACCATGCTTCCCATGCTTTCCATGCTTGAACTTGCCATGTTTTCCATGCTTGAACTTGCCATGTTTTCCATGCTTGAACTTGCCATGTTTTCCATGGGCCATGCCAAGTGCATGGTGGCCATAAGAGCCATGAGAGCCATGAGAGAGATGGTGAGCACCGTAACCAGCAGCAGCAGCGGCAGCACCCCCAGCAAGCATTGCTCCCATACCGACATGCCCGTGCCCATGCTGCTGCCCATGCTGGGGCCCTGCTCACATAAATAGAGAAGTTAATTAAGAATTTCCAAGGACAGCAAATTGTCACAGCCAGCACAAAACTTTTCCAATAGCCAATGCATACATCAAATTACAATTGAAGAGAACTTCATAAAGCTTGACATACAGTAATGAACAGCCAAACCATACATTACATAAAAAGGTTGCTCAAGTAGTGTTTAGTTTAGAATCCAAACAACAAGACACTCACAATTTAATTAATCCACCGACGTAAATATTTCTCAACCCATGAATTTGCTACAATCAGTAACTTTGTACAGATTTGTCTCCTTTGTTGGAGAGAAGACATATTAAAGTAAGAAAAAAGAATGTAATCTACCCTTCATTTAAAGCAAGTTAAATTTAGGTGACTCGTCGATTAAAAATCGACAGCGAGTATATCCTTGCCTTTTCATTTTACAGATAATATAATATTCGTATTTGATGGTGGCATATGTAATTCTGTACGTCACACGTGATAGAGTATTCATATTTGAGGGTGGAATATGTAACTCTAAAAGAAACTACTTCTAGGTAGGCATCATAACAAGTTTTTAGAGATAACATTGTAATAAATAATTATCAGTAACTTAAAGATGTGATAAAGAAAAAAAGGAAATGTACCTGATGAACCAGGGTAACCAGCAGGAGGGTGGGCACCATGAGGGTAACCTGCTGGAGGATAGCCTTGTTGAGGGTACCCTGCTGGAGGATAGCCTTGTTGAGGGTACCCTGCTGGAGGATAGCCTTGTGGAGGGTATGCCCCAGGTGGGGGTGGGTAAGCCCCAGGTGGGTACCCAGGTCCACCTTGTGCCATCCCATGACCATGGTGTGAAAAAAGTCCTTTGTCAGATTCATCATGCTTGTCCTTCCCACCTCCCATCTTTCAGATTCCAAGACCCTGATGATGATGATGATGATGATGATTAGGCATCATGCTTACACAGTCAGGTCAAAACAAAGAAACACAAAATCGGAATCTCCAATCCAGACCATTCAGTACTAAAGTTTCAGAAACCTTGATGAATGTAAATGATGAAATTTATGTTGCACGAAAAAGAAAAATTAAAACCAATGGTCAACATGAGTGATTGAAGAGATCAAACATGAAAACACTGACAATTAGAGGACTGTTTATCACCTTAACATAATTCAAGGATTTCATGATGAAGAGCTACACGTAGAAATTAGGAAAGCTACACAATTGAAAATTGATAATTGTGAACAATTAGGGAACTCACCTCTTTCAATTTGCAGAATACGATGTTGTAATTAAGAAATCGCAATAGAAATGGATGATAATGTGAGAAATTGGGGATCTTGTCTTAGTAGAGGCTTTTGTATGGACAATTGAATGCTTAGAAGAAGAAGAAAAAAAAAAGAAAAAACGCGTAGCGTTCACTTACGCGTCATTGACGGGGAAATTGTCCTCAACACACAATGCCACGTGGAAGAGCCTAATTGCCCAAGGTAGTGTTCTTTTATCTTCTCGGTTACTTCACAGATATTTTTCTTCATTTTTCCTTCTTGAAACTTGGAGCCTGCCTTAGATCTTAAGAAAATAGCAATTAATTTTCATCTCAAAATATTATATGGTGTAGATATATCTATTTTTCTGATCAAGATAAAGATGTAAAAAAAATTATATATTTTTGTTGGCCAGAAAACTTCAATAGTTTGACTTGATCAAATGTAGCTAAGGACACAACAAAAATTAATAGAGAGATACTCATATTATATGCATATAGCTTTTATTTAAATATATATTTATTTCTTCTCAACCTCATTCTGTCATATCTAGATTAAATAAAGTTACAAACTTATTGAATTGAAAATTAAATAATTAAAAATTAGAAATACTAAAATTATGTGAAAAATAATTAAGAACCAAAATTAGTGACAATTAAAAATTAAGGGATAAAAATGTGGAAAATAAAACTCGAGACTAAAAATACGAAATTCATAAAATATATGGACCACAATTATAATTAAGTCTTTGTTGAAAATTACGTTGAAATAGGTCGTGACTAGTGAAACCGGAATTATATATGTAAATATGTTCGAATAACTATGTTTAAAGCATCATATTTAATAAGTGATGCTCAAAAAATTTACATAACTCAGAAACAAATGTCAAAGATATTGAGCACAAGGTCCGAAAAGTCTGTATTCAAAAGAATTAAAAACGTATATATTTAAAAATTGAAAGAATATTTGATAAAACCTGTGAATAACTTTCAAATTAAAAAAAAAATGAAATAAAAAACCAAGTTATATCTTTCTGAGAACATTATAGACAACTGTGACGTCAGAAGAAAACATAAGTTCGAAGTAATCCAGATTGATCATAAGACTAATCAATTGAAGAAAACAAAGCAGTTGAAATGATTTTATCGTAATAAACATCAAGAGAAAATGGTGGTTCCATTTAGAAAGTAGATATTCATGTATTCTTTTTTATAATAGACCTAAATTATAAAAGCTAAAATGAGTTTTGAGCACTTGAAAAATGAGTTTTAGATCTGCCTTCCAACTTCTATATATAACATCTTCTACTTTCTATACAACCCTTTCTTCTTTTATGTAACTCATTTTGTTTACTTAAGAATTTGTTGTCATACGTTTAGTCTGAGTGGTGTAGATGTTAGGAATGTTTAAAAAGAATATAAATTTTGTTTTGATAGCTGGTATACCTATCACACTACTATATACACCCCTTTGAGCAACTATATGTCAATTATTTTATTTCTAGAGCTTTGATAGTTGCAACCGACACATTGGATATGTGCATTTGTACGCGTGCGTAACATCATTTACATTGACTCCTAAACTCACATGAAACTCCTCTCATTCAGGTCCCTCTCACATGATCCCGAATTATTGAATGCTTTCTCCTTGGGTTTCATCAATGTTAGACAACCTATGAACTAAATTCCCACCAACATTTTCTTGTCCACATTGATAGCATCTGATTCCTAATTATTTAGGATTTTGGTTATTTGACTTTTCAATTGTTGATTTGATTTGTTTCATAACTGATCAAGTCCATTTACCTTATGGTTGGGATGGGAGGCTGTATATCCTTTCAGTCCTTCCAGATTGATTCCATCCACAAATTCACAAGTTTTTTCAACGTTACTATGGTATATGACGAAGAAGCTCGTGGAACACATGAAATCATTCCCACAGTAGAGTGAGGAACACTGATATTGAATAAGTGTTTGTACGAAGATTCACAAACGTCAAATTCTAAAAAATCCTCAATACAACTTGTGTATATGTTATAACCAAGAAAGCTAATGCTGAAGAAAAAGCTTTGGAAGTATCTCAACTCAAATGCTATATCAGTGCTCATGTTCTGAACAGCGAAAAGTCAACATTCCAAAGGATATAAAAGTTCTTTTATGCTTTCCTTTGCCTTCATTTTGGATGGAGGAGAAGGAGATCGAGGGGCTGAGAGTCAAATGGGACAAAGTTAACACATGTATTCTAAGTTTCAATTTCTTTTGGAATACTTTAACTATCCAACCAATCAATTTCTTCTTCTTCATTTTATACAAATAAATTGAAATTGTACTTTGAAATTCATAAAAATGTTTTATCCAGTCTTCATTCTTTCTAGTGCAGTGGTGGATAACACGTAGGATAAATATTTTTTTCTCTTCTTCTGGGGGTAGTATGGATTGTGATAAAATTAAAATAATTATTGTATTTTTTATATTCTTTGTTTTAAATATCTTTTATTTTTATGTAGATAATTTTCTTAGTTAAAAATAATATTACATTTTTCGTAATTAATTTTTTAATAAAAATATTGTAAACAAAGAATAAGAAGTCAATATATATATATATATATATATATATATATATATATATATATATATATGAGAAAAAACTTATTGAGAGAGAAGAGAATTTAATAATAATTTTTATCCAAACCGTCCATCTGCATTCATTTTTTTTTTGTTAAAAATCAAAAACCATAAACCACTCATTTAACAGATACTTTACACTAATTTTATAATGATTTTAAAAAATAACACAATGATATTATATATAATATACATGAGATATAAAGATGACAAGTGAAGTTTTGTGAGAGTTTGTTTCATGTTTTTTTTTTCATATTTTTCGGGAATTAATATAAAAATAAAAATATGTATTTCTATATTAATTAGAAGGTTATAAAAAAAATTTAATGTATGTTTTATTTCTGGGACGGTTATATAATTCTATTTGTACAGTTTTTATTCATTTGAGTAAATTACATGTGACCGAATTTATTTTTTTTAACCTCTATTATAACTTCCAATCTTTATTTTCCGTATTTCAATCAATTTAAAATTTAAAAGGCATTTCAGAAATAAAAGAATTAACAAAAACATATTTTAGATGTACTAACAAATAATTTTTCGGATCATATCATGTACCTAAATTATGTTTAGGAAACTAAAACTAAAACTTGAAACAAATAGCCCTAATGTTATAACCCTAGTTGGCCAGATGTGACAAAAGTTCAAAATAGTTTTCAACTAATTTTTTTGGAAATAGTTTGTAATAAAGAAAACATAATACAATGAACTATGCATCCTTCAAAAGTAATTTATAGTGGAAAATGTACTATTATTCCGTACTTAGATTCTTATAACATATTGCCCATCCACCCACTTTTCAACTTATTCACTAATTATTTGAGTTTGAATTTTTATTATGTGCATTAACAAAGCTTAATCATCAGCATAATAATAGTGATTAGGCTTCCAATCCAGCCATGTTTTATTGAAATAAATATTTTTTTATCAATACATATTGTCATTTTATTTGTTAAATACTTTAAAAGACAAATAAGTTGTATGTAACTTTTTGTTCTTTTGTAAAAGTGTGTACATTAAGTTCATCAGTTATTTCATTACTTGGACACAATTGTTGTTATATACCGATGTTTTATTAAAATGTTATTTATTTATTATTTAATTATTAGACATATTATCTCAAATTATACTATTCTAATTTTATTTTATATTATTACATTATATTTTCTTTATGTTAACATTTGTTTGATGTTATGTATATGTGGTTTAATTTTTTAATAAGTCATAATAATTCGCAAGAGTAATATGGTTGAATAACACAAAGAATCAATTCTATCTCAAAATGATGATATACGGGAAAAAAAAGGTAAAACTAACTATTTGTTGCTTTATTTTCATTATAAAAGTAATTAACTATTATGTTGTGGAGCTTATCCAAATACTAGATATTTATAGTTTCACAACATGATATTAGAGAATACAAATGAATCGAATAACTTTTATTTTGATAGATTGAATAAAAAAGTTCTTACTTTATTTTATTTATTAAAAGTTTAATAAAAAAAGTGACCATTTAATAAAAATTCAATCCAATTTATTCATTAACAATTCTTTATGATGGATATCTAATCCATTCATAAAATTAATATTTTCTTAAAAAATGTTCTTTAAAAAATCAAATTAATTTTGTATAATATTCAAACATATATTTCTGAAAATTTTTAATGGAAAATTATTAATTAAAACACTTTGGTTAAATTAAGTTTGATATTAAATATTCATAAAATAATCTAGTAAATTATAAGAAATAACAAAGGGATCATTAATAATCTTATGAATGTATTTAATCTAATTCACTTTTTTTATTTTTTATACTTTCAATGGAATTATGTAGAGATTATATGAATGATAAATAAATAAATAATTAAATAAATAAATTATTTTGTTCTACTATTTGTTTATAAGACTTGGCAGAAACTAAAGTAATAAACCAATGTTTTCGAATATTATAAAAAGCTTTCTATTCTTTTTAGTTTTTTTTTTCTTTTTTCTTTTACACGTACTTCTCTTAATTGTTTTAAAAAATATCCCTTTAACAGTCATTTCACATTATAGTAACATGCTCAAGTCTTCCTGGGAGATTATTCAAGAAAAGGGGATGCTTATGTAATTTCACGACATCTCATAATGATTAATGTAATTTATTTATTTTTTAATGTGATATTGATATTGGCAACTAAAAAGTTTATTTATCAATCTTAGTGTCCACGTGGCAGCATAATGTCGACAAGAGTTGCATAACTAATGGGACAGAATTAATTACAATTAAAAACATATTCTAACTATTTTTTGTTAATTATATTGTGAGAAGGACATTAATACGATATTAGAGTGGAAAGTGCACGCTGCTTGGGTGTTTAGATTCTTAAAACACTTGGTCATGCTCCCACTTCCAGACTCAATCGCCAATTATTTTAATTTGACTTTTCATTATGTGCATTAACTACTCTTAATCATAACAATGATCAAGCCCCAACTCTTTATATCATTTCCACATATTTGGATTGGTTGGCTCAATTTTCGTAGCTATACTCATACTTTCAACTTTCTCAGCACATATATTTTGAGCAGAAAATGGATCTGAACTATTTCAAGGTTTTAATTCCATTAGAAATTAGAAATATCTGTTTGTCAAGTCACTAGTGCCTTTTGGGGAGAAATATTATTCTGATAATTATTCTCTCTTCTGGTTTATGCAGGAAAATATGAAACAACAATTTGGTTTCAAAGGCCTAATAATGATCAACAGTTGAGTTGCCGAACCTAGCGTCTGGTCGCAATCCTTGACCTATCTTGCAGATTAAATGCATATGTTCTTATCTTTGCCTCTTATCTTGTGACTTATCCCTTGTTTTCAGGCACTAAGTTTTATTCTAAAGTAGACATTAGAAGTTGGTGTTCTATAAAATTCCATAAAAAGAGTAAATTATCTGATCTCAATCTGGCATGCAAGATAACAGTCATATTGATCATGTTTCTGATTGTTTCACTTTGTAATTTTTTTACACCATCAGTGCATAGAAAATAAACTAAGTTCAACTTAAAAAGTTGATCAAAATTTCATTACCTAAGTCCCATGAGAAGTGCAATATTCTAGTATTATTCCTGACTTAGTTGAATTAGGACAAAACTCTTGCAAGTTCTCGTGTTATGTGTATAGTAGCTGAGGCACATCTTTGCTCTACCTCACTCTCTGCAGTGCTAAATAAGCAACTAGTCGGTAACCTAGCAGCATCATGGCCATTATAGACACGTCAACCCACAAGTGGTTCAAACCCACTGATTTGATTGGAGGAAATTCTCCAACTTTGCACAAGACCCCCTTTGAGCACTCATAATAATCATCATCCATGTACTGCACACCAACAAGAAGCTTGTAACAGTAGTAGCTATAGCTTATGTACTTGAGCCACTCTATGAAGGGAGGAATCTGTTGTATATAGTAGCCTCCAGCAATGAGGAACACAAGGGTTGTCACAGAAGCTAAAGTAGTGGCCTGTTTGACCTCCATCAAAATGGCACCAAGTGCTAAGCCAAGGCTTTGAGAGACAAGGACACTGTAAAGGACCACTAGGAGGGAAAGGAGAAAGGTGAGTGGATGAGGATTAAGACCTCCCATCCAATAGATTATGAAGACAAATGCAGTTGGAAGTGCAAGCTCTATTGGCAAGTCTCCTACTGTTCTAGCTAGAAAGTAGGAAGAGAGACGGTACATCCCAGATGAACGTTCCTTTATCAGCATTCTTCTCTCTTGTGGAAATGTGAAAACAGCATTGTAGAGAGGGTAGAATCCCCAGAAGACAGAGAAGAAAAACAGCAGGGCTATCTGCATTTTCAAATCCAATGATTTTACTAACAACTATAACAAGTCAATAACAATAGTCTTATTCCACTTGCAGCAGGTATCACCTTGTTAAAGACCAAATTATTTACTATAAAACCAAATTACTAAAGATCAAAATTTCAATTATATCATTTGTTACAAGATTCTTTGTAACAACAAATCCCTTTTGATAACAATAAAATGTTACTCTTCCATCAGAGTTGAATTTTGTTTCAATAACAAACGTAATAAAAATTGACGCTAAACGTCAACATAAACTGTTTAAGATGAAACGCCCATTTTAGTTGAAAAACAGCATTAAAAGAAACATAAGAACCTATAAAATTGGTGGAATATAAAGACAAAAGAACATAAACCATATTTTAAACTTGGGGGAAAGAAACATCTTAGTTATTGATGTTTGAGAACAGAAACTCTGAAATGATGTGATTTGGACATGAATACAATATTACTTGAATGTGGAAAGGAAAGAATAGTCTGAATATAAAGGACCAATGATATGTTAACAGCACATGAGTTAGTTGATGATGCTCTGTTCTTACTAATCAATAATGATCAAGTTACTGAACATAAGAAAACTCTTACCCGGTCTCCAATGTGTGATTCCGGGGTGTGCCACCACAGAAGTCCTCCAAGGAAAGCGACACTTATGACTTGGAAAATTCTCAGCCTATTGAAGGCTTCAAACCTTCTCTCCCTCAGCCCTCTTTGCAACAGCACTTTGAATTGATGCCACCAACTTGTGCACCATCGCTCGGGTTTTATGTGATTTCCTGCATCGATTGGGCAACAAATCTATTTCAGACCAATAAGACTTATCTAACCAAATTAACATTTCAAGCATATGCCTGTGAATGTTTTTCATTGAAAAGTTAGAACACTTACTTGTGGAAGCATCCCTAATGACTTCATAGTTATTCACTTCCAAGCTGCATAATTCATCTTTCAGCTTAGTAGCTATATTTTTGTCATAAGCAGAGATTAAGGCTTCTCTAACCAACTTGTTTTCTGCCTCCTGGCTTTCACTTTGTTCAGCTCCATGCTTGGAGGAGTCCGGAGCAATTCCTGCAGTTTCTCATTCTCAAAACTCTATGTATTTAACACCACACAAATATGGTTCTGTTTACATAAGTCATTTCGGTAAACTTAGATGATTGAAGGTGGGACTCTCATTATAATTCATCTCAGGGAAAAAGAAAAACATGCAAAAAAATAATTCCAGTAGGCCAGACCATGATTCCATAATACAACAACAAAGCCTTATCTCACTGGAATATGATATATAAAATTCAGTTCTAAGGAATAGTGACTTCATAATACTACTACTAATAATTTAATCCACACAAAAAAAAGTAAAACAGTGATTGGCTTAAATTGAAAAGAAAGAGTATTACCATTGGCAAGATCAAGCAACAAGTCAGCTGGATTGACAATCATGGAGGTGGAAAAACCAACAGAAGAAAAGTAGCCCATTGCCGTTGAAGCGGGGCCATAATAGATGGGGCAGCCTTCAGAGAGCAAGACCACTTTATCAAACATGTGATAGAGGCGGCTAGAGGGTTGATGAATGGTGGTGATAACAGTTCTCCCCCCACTAGCCAACCGTTTGATTGTGGTTATGATCCTTTGTGCTGTTGTAGAGTCCAAGCCAGAAGTGGGTTCATCCAGCAGCAACAGGCTTGGATTGATGAGCATTTCCTGGCCTATGCTCACCCTTTTTCTCTCCCCTCCTGATATCCCTCGGAATAACGGGCCTCCGATCATGCTACCCCTGCACTTGCTCAGTCCTAGCTCACTGATAACATGCTCTACATGTTGAACTTTTTCTTCCTTGGTCAAGCTGTTGGGGAGCCTCAGAAGTGCAGTGAAGAGCAAAGTTTCAGTCACAGTGAGATGGGGGTATAACACATCATCCTGGGCCACAAAACCCGTTCTTCTTTTCATGGCTCCTGAAAAAGGCTGGTTGTTATATGTGACCTTTCCCGATAGTTTCCCACTAAGTCTTCCTCCAAGGGCTGTGAGAAGTGTGGTTTTGCCACTGCCAGATGGCCCCAACATAGCCATTATTTCTCCTGGACAAACCATACCTGTGACTCCTTTCAGTATGGCCTTCTCTCTAGAACTCCCTGTGCTCCCCCAACACAGACCCTTCTGCTCCACTTTAACTTTGTACACCAATTCCTCAAACTGCAAATGGAAACAGAACAAACCCCAAAAAGAAGTTAAATACTAATGCCCCACATGAATGAAATATATGGTGGTGTGGTGTAGAATCAATGTAATGGTATATACTACAAAATAATGATAAGGGAATGACCTTCAAGGTTATGGGGTACACAGCGAGTTTTAGAAAAGATTGGTCGTTTCTTTGTATGGGAAGGACAGTCTCAGTGATCTTGGGGGGTCCTTCCTGAGGGTGACGGTTGCTCTGGTCTGGTTTGAGTGCTATGCAGTTTTCTGTCATGGCTAAAGAAAGTGAGAGGTTTGTAATGTTTTGATGGTGGTGATAGTAGTGACAATTGAGGTGTGAGAGAAGTTAAGAAGCTCCTTTTAACTTTGCTTCCCGTTGTGGAGTGAGAGGAGCACACACCTATATATATAGCACAAGCTAAAGTGTTACTGTGCACTAAGATACTGTTTCAGGACTCGCATGGATGGTGGACTCCACCATCATTTAATCTCAGAATTATTCCAACAGAACCATTCACACCTAAAAACTATGAACTCTGAACCATTGTTTACTCTTTTCTCATTTTCTCCTTTCTAAAGAGAGGGAGTGACCCTATAACCAAACGTTTTTCCTCAAGTCACCTTTATTACATCGTATCATAGTTTTGTTTTAATCTGCTTTCCTTGCTAAGCAAGGGTGCATAAAATATGTCTGAAGTTGATCTAAAACTAAGACAAGTCGCCGAGTATTATTATAACTACCACTTTGGCACAACATGCTCCATTCATATAAAGACACTATTTCTAGGTACAGTGACTAGGTGGTCTAAGGAACAGTCTTACATACAGACAAAACAAACAGTGATTTGGTGACTACACAAATATCAACAACTGTTAATGATTTAAAACACACATATAACACACGATAAATATGACAGAAACACAGAAATATGCATATTTTGAATATTGGTTTTTGGTATAAAAAAATTTGGTCTAAGACCGTGACTTAATAAAAAAAATGTTAACAGAAGTACTTGTACTTTTCGACGATAAGAGAACAAAATGAAGATTCAGATCTACCATGAGATCCTGCTTTGCGTTACTCTACTAATGCTTTGTCATTGATATAAGAAAACTATATCTCGACAAAAAAAAATAAAAAATGAGAGGCAATATTTTAATGTATAGTGATAGATTGCCAGTGAAAAGAAAATATGACAACCATTTTTTTCGATTAAAAAAAATATAATTTTGAGTGCGAATGCATCATTACTCTAAATATAAAAGAATCTAATTTAAAAATGAGTTATAGTGTATTACAACAACAGAAGCCTTATTTTCTTAGAAGAGGTCAACCGCATTAATCACTAAACATCATTTGGTTAGCACATTCCTCTTTAACTACTTTTCCAATGTTCTTCGTGGACTCTCTTTCCATGGGGCTAAAAATAATACTATTAGTGTTTCTGCTGGTCTTGTTGCATTGTGCAATCTCTTAAAATTTAATTAACTATTGTGATGTTTTCAATTGTTTTGAAGAAAGCGCTTAAAAATATAAGATTAAAAAACAACTGCTAAAATAGAACTTAGTGTAATGGAAGCACTTGTGAAGAGTTTGACGTGAATATGTGCATGGTATGAATACGACTGTTATTTCGAATTTCCATCCTTCCTTCATAAAAAAACAACAATATTTCTTCTTCTTAAAATTTCTTCTTCTTGTGTCTTTTTTTTTCTTTTTCCTTTCTAATTTTTCGAACTCTCTAAGTACTTCATTTTTTTTATTAAATGAGTCAGTTTTTTTTATTTAAATAGGTACATTTTAAAAAATTTCACAAATTGGTACTATTTTGAAAACACGATTTTAATATGAAAACATTGTAGTTTTAAAAAACGACTTCTAGATTTAAATATTATGTTTTAAATACACAATTTTTGTATTTTTTATTTTAATGTACTTGAAATGTACCACATAACTTGTTTCAACATTTTTACATTAAAAAAATATATTTTTTATTTCAGATAAACATAGTTTTTATTTAAATTTTTTAATAATTTAATTAATAAATTAAAATTTAAATATTAAAGTATTTTTTCCAAATATTCATATTTATTATATATATATATATAATAAATTTTAATAAATATATAATAAAAGTTTATATATAAATAAGAAACACATATAAATTTTAATAATAAAATTATCCCAAAAAAATTTAAAAAAGAAAAATAAACTTTTAAAAGTAAAAAAATATAAATTTTAATTTATTAATTAAATTATCAAAAAAATATCTCAATACAAAAAATGTTTACATAAAAATTTTAAAAATCCATAAATCAAATTATCCGGAAAAAATATTCAAAATAAAAAAAATATGTTAATGCTTTAAAAAATATAAAAATTTAAAATTTAAAACAAAAGAGTAGTCATACTCCACATGTACGACTTTTATAAAAAAAAAAGAATAAAAAAGTAAAATAATCTTTATAAATCACAATTTCCTTAAAAAAAATATATTTTTAAAGTATAACTGTTTTTATTAATCTAAAATGGTACCTAAAAAACGTTACTTCTTAATTTTAAAATTATATTTTTTAGGTACGACTTATTCATTTATATAGTTTTTTTTTAAATTATTATGTTGATAAATTTGAATGAAAATTACACCCATTTAGTACAAAAATCAGATAATTCTAACATAGTATGTGAGGATGCAACAGTGATATGCCCTTCATGGCCGTTAGTTTGTGATTTGAAAAACGAAACCATACAATGTAAACACAACATTTCTCTATCTTAAATGTTTGTTTAGTGACATGCCCTTCAAGTTAGCAATCTGTTACGTATAATATTCTGTGTTGTGTCTGTGTTAGGTTTTGACGGTTTGAATATGGTTTTCATGAATGCAAGATGCATACTATTTCTGGGCATCATATATATCGAAGCCCAAAATATTTTAATACCTTAAGCTGCAGAATGTTCTCATTTTTATCATTTTTTTTACAGTGGGGAATGTATGGCAATGGAATGTGACTAAAAAGAAAATATCACAATAATTTTTTTAATTAAAATATTTCAGTTGTAAAATGGCTTTGAGTATCACTATACCAATATTCTTCATTAAGACACATGCAAAATGGTGGCAGGATCTTCTTGTATCCTCATATTTGGCATTTTTTGTTATCCTTCTCAATTAAAACTTTTTGACACTCAATTGTATTCTATTCCACTTCTATAACACTTTGGAGTCCAATTTAACGACATATCTTCCAATAATCCAATTATAGAAGTTAAACACTTCTATAACGATGATTTGGAATTAACAATCTCCTAGCAGTCAAAGATATGTCACAACTAGAATTTGGATTAACTTTCAGTTAAAGGAATATTTTTTGTCGTATAACTTGACTAGTAAGACTCTTTTATGAGAAGAATGTCAAATATTATTGAATTCATTCTGGTTCTAAATAAAGTAGGCTGAAATTAGCTTTGGTATTGTTGATACCTTCAGAGCCTGTTGCATTTGAATAATTAATATCTTTACAGCACATGCATTTTGGTATCTTGCCTAATTATTCCTTAACCCTTGTGAGATTTCTGTGGTGGAGAGATGCAAAGAGGATATAGCACATTGCTACTACATAATGGTGATTGAAAATTAAGGAGAGGAAATTTTTAATTGGAGACCCTGAGGTGTGTGGTTGGTTTGTCATTTTCCACTAGTACAGCACCCCAGTCGCATAAAAATAGGAATGGAACTAAAGTACTAAACCCTTTTCCAAAAACCAACGTTTGATTTTCTGTTCTCACACACCTCCTACTCGTGGTGATAGTCATCATGATTCGTTATGTCTTACTACATACCATGATTTTGTCTTTCTGCTTTTGAGGTGCTAATATGGCCAAACACTGACTAAGAACCGTCCAAGCCCAAGCTAAAAGCATTATATTCTCTTTCCCTCTTTACTCTGTGGTGGCCATCTAATAAAAATTAATGAGCCTTACCATGTATGATTGGTTAGGTACCAAAACTTTGGTACGAAATTTTACAAAATCAAAGACAGGTAATCGCGGCGCTTTAGAGAAAGAGATCACACACTTTCTCCTATCACTATTAGTCTCTTCTTTGTCCTCCACAAGTTTTTTATTTTAAAACTTGGATTGAAATATCTTTTAAGTTATGTAAATGTAAGTCTAGTCCAACATTATATAAAAATGAGAAGGCTGAGTAATATATACGAAAGAAGATCCACAAATCTAATATTTTAAAATTTTGGGTTGAAAGGTGGTGTCATTTGCTTATGTGAGTTTTGATTCACTTTTCATTCTTGTGAGATCTTTTTGATGTTGCCCTCTTTATTTCTTCAACAAGTGATATCAAAGTCAATAGTTTGCGGATCACATTGTGTAAAAATGAAAAATTTGAACAATATATAAAAAAAAGTTCCACAAACCTAATATCTTAAAGTTTTACTCTCTTCTATTTCTTGAACAAAAGATTTTTTAAAAAATTAAATAAATGTGCACATATAATCTATGGATGAATTTTGTATATTGTTGGCAAATAAAATTCACTACAAGAGTAACTCGTTTGGTAAAGGAATGGAAGTATCTTTCATGTTTGTTTTGTAAATTGTAGACTACAAATCTGTGAAGATCCTTAGGGGTAGTAACCAAATTTAGGGGTTTGACATTATCTAAACCTTTGGAGCATCGGTTCTCACAATGCAATTATTAATATGACAGCAAAAATATGTGTTTGCGCTTTTAGTTTGTTCATAAATCTGTTTTTGTATAGGGTCAGATATAGCTCGCTGCTTTTGTTTTAATGGTTTTTAACACAGAAAAGGAGTGTTATAGGGATCTTCTTGAACATTTTGTTAGTACAACTTGGAGTAGCTGAGTTTGTTTGTATATATATGGGTTGAAATATCTTTATGTGCTTTTTATTTAATATATTTTTTATTGATAAAACAATTCATTACAAAAGTGTCTTATACTATAAACATATACAGTATTTATAAAAGCTAAATAAAAGAAGAAATTAAAAGAAAAAAGAATCAATATGTAAAAGCAATGTGATTTAAATGAAGTACTAATGAATCTTAATTTATCTCTATAACCAAAATTACTATAAACTAGATATTATAACTTGAAATTTTTCTTCCAAGTAAATTCTTGCTCAACTTACTTTATACTGTGTAAGAGTTAAACAACAACTTTAATTCACAATTATCGTTACAGGTTTTTGGAACATAATTAACATAACTAACTTATGTGATAACACTTCTGTAAATACACATAAACATGTTAATATATTAAACGTTCTACTAAGTTTTTTTATGCTTCTTATTAATTTATTTTTTTCTGATAAAAAAACACTCTATTGAGCTGTCATCCAAAATACTAAAAGATAAATACGTACGAAATATTCTCTAAAATTAGGCAGCACAAGAACCTTAAACTAAACCATTTTTCTTATATATCACTGCAAAAGTATTTTTTGATACCTTAGTTATACAATAAAATTGATAATATATAGAAAGCAGGATGAGAAATTCAAACCGGTGAAGAACGCAGGAAAAAAGCACATGTCTAACACAGCATTTCCATTTTGAGTTACTCCATAAACAATTTGATTATTTCACAAAAAGTTGATATGCAAAAACTTTCTAACAGTAAAGTAGTAGCCGGATCCGTGGATATTGTATAGAAATGTTTAGAAACGTAGTAAAATGGGAAGAAGAACTTAATGATGCTGCTTTTTTTGATATAGATATGCGATTCTTATTATATCCCCTTAAGAATACGTGCTATGATCTATAATTTTCCACATTCCTTCCAAAGACAAAAGGGAAATAAGATGCTACACCGGCCAAGCTGTCTGGTATACTATTCCTCTCTTCCACCCTTTTTCTTCCCTTTTTTGTTTCAATATTTTTAGTGTGGAAGTAAGCTGAATAAGGGAAGAAAGTATCATTAAAGGTATAAGTTATCAATAAGATTCCCATTTCTGTCCATAAAATTAATTAATTAATCCATCTTTATCTTTTTGTAGAGCACCTGTGAGTATTGGTTATTGATGATGCTAAGTGCGCAAATGTATTTCGCATTATCAACTTGAGTATTAATTATAGATGCATCATTAGAGAGCCGTTTTCCTCGTTTTCTTCCACTATTCAAGAACCTTTTCTTTTTATCATATTCTCATGCATTCCCTCTTGCTTCCATATTTTTATCTTCAAGCTACACAACCACGGATTCTCTTTGTTTTCTTGGGGGTATATCTAATATCCTAACCTATAATCTAGTGAAGACCACACCAGCCATGAATTTGAACCTTGGAGAAGTGAATGTTGAGAACCATATAATGTGGAATTAATACGGATGATTTTCAATGTGTGATGCCCCTTTTACATCAAGATTTCAAAGGGGTTAGTTTATTGATAAGATTCATAAGACAAGCGTCATCTACAACTTTCTTTGGTGTTTATTTCAACATCTTTTAAATTCTAAACTAGTGTTATTCTCTTATTTCAGTATATTATGGATAACTAAATTGATTCACTACTTGTGCCATTTGACTAGGTCTAATCCCTCACATAGATGAAGATTCTACTTGTGTGGAAGAATATGTGTATGGAAGTGTAATGTGTTGCACCTTTCACATAGATTTTTTCGGGGATTTTAGATAATAGCTATCATGTTTGTCCACCAGATTTTGTTTCCCGTGTGAAAAACGCATAACATGTGTAGTACGTCTCGCTCGCATGTCATGGTCGGAAATGAAGGCCGAAGATGCACTTCACCAACAAATTCATCAAAACCTAGGTGTAAAATTTATCGAATGAAATCTCATCAACGTTGTTTGAATTAACAAGGAACATGAACTATATATACTACCTATTAAATTCTATAACTTAAATTAATGTGTTGTGTAAATATATTATAAACTTAAAGAAATTGAAACATGTTCTTAGTATGAAAGTCAATTAAATAAAAATATATAGATAAAATTTCTTTTATTAGTTATTGTTACGGACAGTCAACAATCTATACAAATACTATGATTAAAAAAATGGTGCCTCGTTTCTCTTGTTAATTTTTAGCTTTGCAGCGATATCCAATATTTTCTTCCCACTCTTTCCCTAAATGATTGAATACATGTAAGATTAATATTCGTTTCAACAATAATAAAAATGGAATTAATATAAAAAGGCACTAATTAATATATATTAAAAGAGATAGGGGAACACAGATCCAATAAAAAAATTATAATTTATTAACTGAAATTCAACACTTTTAAAGTTTATTAACTTTCAACTTGAAAAAGAATATCGTTTCTTCTTTTTTGTTACTGTTGAGAAAATCAACTATCAGGATTACATATATAAACTTATCAACTTTTAGCTGACTTATTTGGCTTTTTAAAGGATTTTGTTTTAGTTACTATAATAAGAAAACTAACTATCTATTTTTTTTCATTAAAAAGAATTAAACAAACGTAACAACTCACACATTATAATGAACCAATTGAATAAAATGAACTGGCTCTACAAGAAATTTGCATTTACACTGAAATTTAACGATGAAATATTGAGTTTATTGAAATTTAGGATTTAATGAAATAAATTATAGATGAATGAATAAATTGAGATTGTTGACAGATATAGTTATTGGTAAATTAAATAATAATGACTTTGTCAGACAATTTGGTGCCAATGGTGAAGCAATTTTGAAGATAGATTGCCATGATAATATTTGTCAGTAGGTTTGTATTTTCGTTCCTAAATTCATCGATAAATGTAAAAGATCTGGGGTAGAATATTTTCGAAGGTCATTAGCAATGGATACGTAAATTAGGGTTGTGTATGCTTACTTTTTCTTCAATGATGAAAATAATGTGAAAGCACATTATCAGTTGGTAACACTGTTTTATTTATCAGTAACTTTAAATAAAAAATTATAATTAGATCCGTTTAATATTAAAGTATTTATTTTTAATAATTATTATTTATGTTAAATAATTACTTTTTTCCTATTATATATAACAAGTAAAAATTAAAAACTTAAAAATTTAGAAAAAAATTATCACATTTATATATACATTTATTTAATGCAAATAATAAAAATTTTAATTTAATTTAAAAATAAATATAAGACATATTTATAAAAATAAAATAACATTATTAAATTCACTATTCATTGAGTTTAATATACCTTTAAAATTATTATAATAATTTAATTTATTAAATTAATATTTACATATATTAATCATCAGTTGATATTTAATTAATATATATTAATTAATGTAAAATATTAATTTATTAATAATTTAATTAGTAATGTAATTATGAATATATATTAAAATTAAATTATAGTTATAATTTTTTTAAAATAATAAATTATTAGTTTAAAATCAATAATTAATTAAAACCTATTGCTTGAATAATTGGCTAATTATAATTGAATTATTAACTGGATATAGATTAGATGATATTATTTGACTATGAATTAAAAGATATTATTTCATGAAGTTACTTAATACAATAAAAGAATATATCACATCTATCTATCTATATATATTCACTAATGGACATCAATAAACTAAGAAAACCTAATTGAACAAGAATATCTCCTCATTTGAAGTTGTGTATCATCAAATTCAATCATATATTCATCACCACAATAAGGGTATAATATATAGAGTTAGATGTTTTACTTCCTTATCCAATGACCACACTCTTCCATTCCACTCCCTCAAATGATAAGAGAGAACTTTCATTATTAATCATTCTTTCTCTGGACTCTTCCCAAACATACGTACCAAGATTGATTTCATAAGCTAGGCAAACTTAGGTTGTCTTTTTCTTGATGATTTAAAATCCGTGAACTTATATTTTGTTGATATTTTTTTTAATAAAGTAAGCTTTTATAAATTTTCATTAGATGAATAGGCTTAACTAAGTTTCTAACATATGTGATTTTAATCTTCCAAATTAAATAAAAAATTATGGATCAACTATTAATTAGTTCTTTGAATATGTAAGAGGTTGTGAAATTAATATTTGAAAGAATGAAATTTTTGATTAAGTTTTTCAATATGTGTTAAAAATATGACAATTATATCTTGCTGTAAAAATAAGAAAAAAAACACAATAAGTAAGAGTTTAATTGTATTTTGGTAAAAACTATTTTTTTTGTAAATATCCTCTAATTAATAATTCAAATGATGATTTAGTTTATCAAAAAAGTTATATTATAATTCTTCCCTTTGATGTATCATATGACACTATTGAGTCACTTGATTGAAATAATGCACTTTTTTTTCATAATGTTAAGCGGCATTATAAAAAATTAATAGAATTTAACAATCTTTTCTCATTTCACAAAACATTATATTCAAAATATCATTATTTCGATGGAAGTAAAAAACAAATATTTAGTTTATTCAAAGATAGATATGTAACATTTTATATCAACTTTACTCATTAATTATACACAATTACAATATAAACCCTATCTAATTCTCCTTATAAACATAACACAAGGCAATCTTCATTAGACAATTACAATATAAACCCTATCTACTTCAGTATCATCAATACAATCATGTATAACTACAATATATTCAATTCAATTTTCTTATCAACTCAAGGATTTGGATATATAATAAAACAATACATAGTAAAAATACAATAAATTCCCCACTAACTCATTCACATACTTCTATTAGGATTTGCTACTCATCTTAACTGAAAATTTTTGAATCTAGTTAACTTCTCTTCCTATTTATCACCCACTCCTTCAAAAACTCCTTTATAAACACAAATAAAAGTTAGAGAAGTTCTACCTAACTTTTAAAAAATTTGATTAATAAAAAAAAAATCATCATTACATCCCCAACTATCTCAAAATTCATTACACATGTATATATAAGATACCACAAAAATATTAAATATCTAGAAAAAAGTTATTCTTATTAAAATTTTGATCGACTAAATTGAACCAACTCTTGATAATATTCACAACAAAGAAGTCAGATCTAGAAAAAATATATCAAATGAAAAAAATTATATAGAAAAGTCACACAGAAAATTAAGCTTAAAAAATTGAAAATTTTAAATAAATAAAAATATTAGTTATATATATATATATATATATATATATATATATATATATATAT
>Ga0099824_1000311_pt1 | contig 52424 bp, 24 predicted proteins | sample SiratrowhiteBW_FD_76837 | JGI IMG/M metagenome (GOLD analysis project Ga0099824, IMG submission 76837) | Root nodule microbial communities of legume samples collected from California, USA - Siratro white BW | ecosystem: Host-associated > Plants > Roots > Nodule | place: USA: California... | reverse complement strand
TTTTTATTCTAATCTAATTAACCTTATATCTAACATATTCATTTTAAATGTTATAAAAATATGTTACTGAAAAATTGACTAAACCCATGGATTTATTAACATGTGATGACCGTAATCACACACATACAAAAAAAAAAACAGAAGACCATGCGAAAAAGAAATTAAAAAAAGGGCGAAAGAAAAGTATAGTATTTATATTCTCCGTAAGAATCTCAATGAAAAAAAAGAAAAGAGAAAAAGGTAGAATTTGATTGACCGTATGAGCGTCACACAACCAAACATGGTACATCAATCACAAATTCAAAAAATTGTCAAAGAAACTATGGCCCTCTTCAATCTTGCTTTTCCAATTCAAGAAAATAAAATAAATAAATCATTTTTAAACTATACTTCTAGTGAAGTTTTCTATTTGGTTTAGGAGTGAACTGAATTGCTTAAAGAAAAGCACGTTAGCTTTTTGTAAAAAAAAAAAAAAACTGAACTGCATTATGATTAGAAATTTTTCTCTTTTACAATTTAATTCGCTCTTTTATGTTCCATTAGTGATGCAATGACTAATACTGTATTTGGATTTACTAATTTAGTGCAGAGATAGATAATAGAACGGAAAAATGTAGATTATTGTTTATATTTAGATTTTTCAGTTTCAGTAGAAATGATGAAAAATAAAGAGAAGGGTTAGGGAGAAAGGTATCCCAATGTGAAGAAAAAAATAAAAATTTGTAGTGGATATGATTTTTTTACTCCTTTACTCCTTTATATATGTTATATATGTTGAAACTAAACTAGAAAAGATGGTATGTTATGAGAAAAGTGACTTTTGAATTCTATTTTTAGTTACTGACATAATATAATAATTATAATTTTATTTATGTTTAATTATGAATGTTTTGAAAATAAATGTGTTAAAATTGTTGTACTGAATCTTAATATTTTTTGTTATTAATAAAGTTTTATTGGCTGAGATATTTGTAACATCTTAAAAAATAACTTTAAACTACAAGTAGTATAAATAAAATTATACCAGAATTGTATTATAAGAGTGAAAAAATTATATAATAGAAAATTTAATTATTCAAGTTTAATTTTATTATAAAATATCATCTTTTAAAAAAAATATATTTTTCTCTATTCTGACTTGTATTTAAAATTTTGATCTCATATTAGGCTAACAATGGAAGTCTAAGTCTATTGTTAGACTCGTAACAATAAACAAAATATGTCTAATCATAAATTTATTTAAAATAAGTTTATTATGTTTCTTTTTTTTTCGATTTCGTTTTCAAATATTCATTTTTTTTTATAATTATACTTGTATATGACATTTGAAACTTTTTAAAAATTAAATAAAATTAAATGAGTTCAGTGTCTTAATTACATGTTCAAATTATTTATCAAATGCATGTTAGATTATTTTTTATCCTAAAAAATACAAATTATTTATCAAATGCATGTTAGATTATTTGTGTTCAAATAAAAAAAATCAGGTTTTATATTTTACATAAAAATTAGTTTTAAGGAGTTTCAATTTTTTATTTTCTTTTATTTTATTTCATAGAACTGTGTATCTTTTCTTGTACCTCCAACCAAACAAGTTAGAGTTATTTGATGTTATAGTTGGTAAATATTTACTTTTTCAAACATATTCTTAGAAGTCAGATTTTTCTAGTGGTATGAACGAAGATAATTTTTGTTAAATTATATAAAATTTATTGTAATGTTTAGAAAGAAAATAGTTTTAACTATCGAATGAGATATACCTTCTAAAGAAAACTTACCCGGAGAATCAATGTTTAATTTTATCTTAGAGAAGCATTTTTTTAGACCATGATAATACTGTATTACAAAATACAGAATAATGCATCAATAATAGTTCTATTATTATTTTAATTGGTAAAATTATTGTGTGAATAAATGTGGAACAGAAAAATTGAAAATCTTAATTACTTCTGATTCCCCTGACAACAAGAGTCCCACCTATATTGGTAGACCTATAGCTGAGCCATTGCATTGCAGTGTACTTCACTCTATTTTCCTATCTTAACAACCATCCAAACCAAAAACAAAATTCAACTCTCAATAAACAAATAATACAATGCTATATAATCAAATCAAACGTTTTAGTATATACAATTTCTCAATTCTCTTAGGTTGTTGTGTTAGATTTTATATATAAAAGAGAAATGCAGTGAATTAAAATAAACATAATAACAAAATAGTTACAAATAAAATAAAGAGTTGAAGTAAGATTTGTTTCTTCAAACGATTGATTTGTTTTTAGTATCTATTGATTTTTCTACCTAATAAGTTAAATATTTTGTTTTATGTCTTTTATTTTAAACGTTTCAGTAAATTGTATTTTTAAGTTCAGATATATCTCAAACACTATGAAATATTAATGTTGATATACATCATGTATATTATTATACTTAAAAAAATAAATTGATAGATAAATATCTTTACGGAACTTAAATTCAAATGTTATAGAATAGTAGACATTTAATTTACAAGAGTTATTATATTTAAAAAAAATAGATTGTTTATAAATATCTTCAACTTATTGAAATAAAATATAAATCAATTTTTTTGAATTAGATAAAAAATAACGAGAAACAGAAAGACAAATGAAGCAGATACAGATTATTTTGTATTGTTATTACTAAAAAAAAATGCTGAGGAAAAAAATAAATATGAAAATTGTTTTGTCTGAGATGAAAAATACAGTAAAAATATATTTTAAAATTGTTTTATTTAAAATTTATTAATGTTGTTATTGACTTGTCTCGATTTTAAATTAATATTAAAATTTCTGTAATTTGTCAGATAATTTAAAAGAAAAAATATTAATTCCTTTCTTATTTTTGTAACTTAATTATATGACACTTTGATATTTTTACTTTTTTTTAATTATTTAATTTTTATTTACTTGTTATTTCTAGGTTATGATTTATGTAATCATAAATTATTTTTTTATATTTGTTATTCGAGTAATATTATATTTCTTTTGTTATGATTTTAATTTTTATATAAATTATTAATTTAACATTTGAAATAACAAAATGACGGGTGTAGACATACTTTACTTGGTTAAGAAGGGAATCAGACAATAATATCGTATACTGGACTTGAAAATATGGTGATGGAAAAGTGAATCTTATATATATATTAACAAGGAGATTTCATAAGTTCATTCACGTTATATTATTTTAACTCATCTCGATAAATCTTTATATTATTATAAATATGAGTAGGACACAAGTTTTTAAATTCGGTATAAGAATGTGGAGTGGACGAGTATGTACATATCTATCTTTATCTTTCATATACTTCCTATATGTGTTTTCATATCTATTTTCGTTCTTATATATGTTTTAATTTTAATTATTAAAACACTTATAATTTATTAGATTTTTATTCAGATATTTGGAAAGTTTATACATGTTAAGTTACTTTTTCTCTTATTACAAACTTGATTATATATTTTTTTCTTAATATAATTTTTGTTCAAATAATGTTTTGTATTTGAAAAAACACAAATCTCAACTCACTAAATCAAATAGTTTCTATCATACACATTTCGTTATTTATATTCCATTTGCTATTTATATATATTAATTATTTTTTGCACATAAAAATATCTTAATTTAAAGTGTCTAATTGTGGAAACTTTTGTTTTGATAATTAAAATATTGTTATTGTAATTCTATTTCGCTGTAAATTATAAGGACTAATCTATTTTATCTCATATTCACAATTGATAGATGTAATTTAAAAAGAAGCAAAGGTGTTTTTGTAAAAAAATTAGTTTATACTTAGTATACTATAGGCCGATAACGATTTGAGTGTGGAAAACCGATTTTATAGTCATTTTGAGCACAATAGAGATGAACCAATAAGTTCATCATCTCACCCGAGAAACAAGTTTATAAGTATGATTAGCAAGATTAAATACAAGCTTATATCATTAATAGAGTTTACCATCATAGGTCTATCAATTAGTCTGATGAACATTTAATTAACCCAATACTACTCCCATACAGAGGTGTCTCAAGGCCAAAGCAGGTAAAACAATCAATTTAGGCCTCAAGACCTGAAAGGCCTAAAAAAACTCAAAAAACTCTAATACACTTTAGGCCCCAAGACCTTAAAAAAATTTAATACTAATATATTATTATAAAATAAAAAATATTTAATTTTAAAATTATACTAAAAATTTTAATTAAAATTTAAATATTTTAACTGACTTTGAGTTTATATTGGTACTATAAATATTATTTAATGGCTTTAAATTTATATTGGTCCTATAAATACTATTTAATAAATAATATTTTTAAAATTTCTCATAATAAATTAATAATATTTTTTTAAAAAAATTAAACCATCAAAGAATCTTAGATATCCAAACTTTTTAATTTATCTCTTTCATATATTCCAACCCATTTGTATAATTTTTTTATATGTCCTATCATTGTCGTACTCTTCCACTTCTCTCATCTTTTTTTCACTTATCTCATTTCTTTCTCTATGTCTTTCATTTCATATTTCATCATTCTATACTGTGCATTTATACGCGTGTCTTTACATGGAGACTTCGAGCAATAGATTGATTGAAGAAGAGTTTGTGTTCACTTTTGTTCCTTTTGAGTGCATCAATATTAGGTAAAAATAACATGAGATTGATAAATTGATCCTAATTTTTTTTCTTTTTCATTATTGTTTAATTATTCTTAAAATAATTTATGCAGATTTAAGGAAAAGAATTTAGAAGTTACAAATTATATTTAAACACATACCAAAGGACATGATCGAAAGATAATACGAGACTTGATGATCAAGTTTATTATATTGACAATCATGTTTTATTTTTTTAATTTAGACTTATTTTATATATTTATAAGTTATATTCAGTGTGATATATATTATAATTTTTAATTTTATTAGGATATCAAAACTTAAAAAAAAAAGTTGAAATTTTTGTTGAATCACAAAAATATGCTATGGATAAATTTATAAAAATAAACAAAAAAAATAAATTAGAAAATACAGGTAAATCTTCTTTGAATAGGTGATTGTCTATTAAAAAAGATTTTTTAAATAAAATTAGTTATGATAATTTAACAGATAATGTTGTATCACAAAAAGCTCGACAAATAAATTTTAGATACAAATATCATAAATTTAATTATTTTATTAATTTAAAAAAGACTTCATTTTTTATTTACTTTAAACCTCCTAAAACCTTGAACTGTCACTGTTTCTATAAATAGAGAGACCTCTCACAAATACAACATTTTATATTTAACCGAAATTAACGAATATTGTTACAGAAACTTTTTCCCTCAAACCAAAAAGAAATAAATATTTGACCTCAAGACTTAACTAAATCCTAAATATCAACCAAATACACTTAATGAGTTCACAAATATTTGATTTTTATCTAAATGACATACTCCCCGTCTCAACCTACTGCTTTTACCTGAACATGTAAATAGTTTGTAGTTCTATAGTACAAACATTAAATAATTTTTAATCAGATAAAAAAAAAACACTGGAAATATTCAAATAACCTAGCCTGACACACATATACAATTGCGTTGGAAGATATTTTTTTTATATTGCAACATGGCCTTCAGGGAAATAGTAGTGCTTCATGCTAAAATATGGATTTAAGAGAGATCCTCACCTTCATGTTCGTGTTGAGTTAACCTGAGCATACTAAGAAAACAAATAAGATCTAAAGTCTACATTTTGATCTATTTAAAGACCATAACATAAAAGTTCATTTTAAAAAAATCATTTCTCAATACAAGAAAAAGAGTAAAAATAAGTAGCAGTCATATCCAACTTTTTCTTCGGAGTTCGTCAAGGCAAAGAAAGAAGTTTTCTAATGATTTGATTTTCTAGATTGAATCAGATTCAAAATCTAATATCTAAAAACTATGATACAATATATAATTTGGTTTATAATTTCTGGCACTGGATGGTGGTTAGAGGGAGGAGTAGTGGGAGGCTAGGGGGTGGTGGGGCTGGGCTAGGGCATGTGAGGTGTGTTTGGGTGAGATAAGAAAATGAGGGAGGTTTTGGAAGATACATATTATGGTTGGGAAGCACAACCACATAAGGAGAGAATGATAGGGTGATGTATTGTAATATCATACAACTTGGTTGCATTGATGGAGGGCCTAGTGCTTCCATTTGGATCATCTACATCATCCCTTTGCTTAGGGACACACTCAAAACTCCCATCATCACAACACATGCTCTCATACATCCTACCTTATACAACAGGACTCCTACCATATATGCATACATTTCAAATCACCCCACATTTTTATTCAAAATAACCCCACTAATCAATGCTTGGTGGGCATCTCTTTTCTTCCATAATTTCATCAATAATGGAATACATGGGCCTGATGTCGATGTTTCAATTCAATTTTTTTCCATACCCTAAATCAATTCCCACGTTCCTTTCTCTTAAACATTAGTAATGTCAAACAAAAAGTAAAAATAAATAAAAAAAATGCCAATTTATTGGAGTTCATACTATTTAGAGTATGACATAATCAACATAGAGAAAAGTACCCTGTCCTAAGGAATAATCATGCGTACTTTTCTTCCTTAAAAAAAAATCTCATCCATGCTTTCTCAGGCATGTTAATTGATAGGGATGTTAATCATTCATTTAATCTTTATAACACTGCTCCAAATTTAATTTAATAATTCAATTACATTTCAAAACCAGATTCAATAAGTTTTAAAAAAATTATATTTATGTCAATTTTTCTATTTTTAAAATATAATTTAACTGTAGTTTTATATTTCTTTAATTTTTTATTATCATTTTTAAGAATTTTACACGACATTGTCCCAAATATTATTTTACAGTAATTTAGCCAATTTTAATTATGTCTGAAGCAAACCACTTTATAACAATTTAAATATACAAGTTATACATTGTTATTTGTGCACTTCTGCATTTACTATCCCGCGTGAATATAAGTTAATAACTAAAAAATGTAAAAATGAAACATTTTTCGACTTACGGATATTAAATAAAACATATTTAAAATATACACTGCTTTCACGAAAGAAAATATCTTGTTATATACTATAGGCTAAGCTAAAGATATCTGAGAAGAAATATCTTATACAATACAATAACCTATGTATATAATATAGATTGTTAAACTCTTTTAGGGATTAAGAAGTCGTTTTTCTTACATGTCACTAAGTACTAAGTACTAGTAAACTAAAAACACGTCCCATTAAAACAAACCAACCTAATAAATTCGCTGTGTGGATCTAAGTTTGGGATATGAAACTATTTTCAAAAGTTTGATTATAACAAATTTCAGATATGAAACCAGATGTCTATATTTTAACTCAATTCACAACAAATTAATTAAATTATTAATTACTCTAAATTAGTCTTTTAAAGGTCTGAATTATTGTCATTTTTATACGGCAAGAAGTAAATGATACAATTTTAAATATAAACTAATGACAAGTATATCTTTAAATGATTAACATTTTTATATACATTTTCAAATGAATGATTTGGCATTTGAAAAAAGAATATCCAAACCATCAAATCACTTGAAAAAGGTGTCTGAAGACACTAGGTACATTAAATGTATTAAGTATTGCACAGATTGACTGATTGATTGGTTTGGTTCAAATTAAAGATATTTTTTTTCAAACTCTTTATAGATTCATCTAAACAAGAGAATATTTTCCCAAAATAATGGCAGAATTTTCTAATAAAGTAGTTCCCGAATTGAAGTATAAGTTAGTTTATTTGAATAATTTTTTTAAATGAGTTTATTTTGAGAAAAAACATCATTTTTCTACACACTCTAAGTTAGACATAGGCTGTCTGTATATTAAAATAAAGATATGTAAGTATTAATTGCACATTAGAATATATTATGTACACATGTGTAATTTATTTTTTGGTTTAAAGAGTTTGTTTTATATGCATTGTTAATTTAGTTTAATAAGAATTCATTCCTCCAAACAAATATGAATTCTAAGATGATTATGATTTGGAGACGCATGCGTAGAAAAAAAATTGCCCTAGAGTTCTCAATTTAAATTTAGCAAATTCACAGAAAGGAAAAAAAATACAGTAACTGATAAAAAACTTTATTAAAATTAAAAGAAAAAATGATGACTTTTGATAAATTTTTACTATTTACTAAAACAAGTTATTGAAACAAATTTCCATTTATTTCTGTCACCTACCATTACTGAATCTAAAAAAATGATATTGTATGTAGGCCATCAATAATTCTGGGTAAGAATTTTGCCTCTCCACAATCCTTCTTTACACAGTCACCCTTACTTATCTGATATCATCATTTGCTGAAAACCCAATTGTCATAAAGTGTTTCACTAAAAAAGGCATAATTTTTTTAAATTAATATTTGGTATCTGTGTATTCTAATAACCACTTGATGCTGTCATGTGGATATGGGTAATCATCTCTTTTCCTCTCCATTTATCATTTTCTTCTGTCTCTCCCTCTTATTCTGTTTTTCAGCTTATAACTTTGAAACATTCCTTGCTAAATCACACACAATTTTGACAACAACAAAAAAAGTATGCTTGCAGTTGAAGAAATCTGAATAACAAATTATGAGTCTAAAAGTCTGTTACTGCAACTAATTCTTTGAACAAATAGTTTAACCAAATGTCCCCAAGACATGATTATTTAATTTGCATATGCATGACCATGTTAATGATATTGTCTTGTGTAGTTATTTCATAAAAGAAAAACCATTTAGATAAATAGAAGACAAGAAATTCTGTCACGATTTGTTTAATAATAGTCAGGTATCTTGGTGAAGAAAATAAGGAACTTTTGTTGGAGATGGAGGAAGGTGCATGGTTGGAGACCAATGATTAAACTAAGGTATGAAAAAAAAGAAGAAGCAAGGAATAACTAAAAAATTGCAAAGAGTGGGTTGAAGAGTACTTTATGATCTAGGCAAGAAAGCTTTATAAAGGTGTTGATTATTTTACTGGATGCAGAATTGGTTAGGGAGAGTGATCTGGAATTGTGATTACTTTTTGTCTAAGAAAACAGCTAATAATGATGATAAGACCCTAATGGCAAAGTCAAAACTTGAGCAGACAAAGTAAGTGGGCGTTTCAAAAGCGAAAAGATGAATGCTTAAAACCATTGTGCAACTTTCTATATAAAAACTCCTTTGTCTTTCACTTGTCTCTGTTTTTTGGTTAATTGTCAACATTAACTTCCAAAGCATGCCAAATAGCAGCAATAATAAGGTGCACCTTGCACCTGTAATCATTCACCCTCCACACAAAGCAAAATATTCCACAATGCTATCCCACTCTTATTTACCTAAAGGCTTTCTTTTGCTCTTTCAACATAAAATCACATTATATTTCTACATCATATTTTATATCCAATGTATTTCTTTTATTTTCAAATATTTTCTTTTCTCTCTATATATAATACACTCGTTTTCAAATGTATCTTAAAATGTAAAATACATTTACCTACTTATTTAGTTTTTATAATTACGAAATATTTTCTTTATTTTGTATACTTAAGAGTAACTTCTTTTTAATAGCACGCATATGTATGCACTGATTATAAATTTTGGTTAGATTCTACTGCAATATAGAGTGAAATAAATAATTCAACCTCATAATATTTTGTTAATCACCAATGTAGGTCAACATAATACTCGATATTTATATTTAGCTTTTAAAAAGAAAATATTGGTTTATACTTTCATATTTTTATCCTAAGCTCATTAAAATTGAGTTAATCTAAAAAAATAAAACTAATTTAAAAACATAATGTGCCTAACTTTATTTTTGTTTATAAATCTGCTTTAGAGGAAGATATTATCTTTAACATATAAATAAAGTGAAAAAAGAATTATCTTCATGTGAATTTTATATTATTAATTTTAATTTTATAAAAAAAATATTAAAATAAAATAAGAAATTATTGAAAGAAAATAATATAAAATATTGATTTGATGATTATGTTTTAAGTTTTGTTCAGTATTATACATATGAATAAGGGTTTATCAAACTTATAAAGAGGTAAATCATAAAAGGTTCTTTTTCTGTTTTTTTCTCAAAAGCATAAACATCAGTGTACTATTATACCTTTATTATTCATAATAAAACATTATACTGTTATGTAAAATTATTGAAAAACTGCATCACTAATGTCTATAGTTTTAAACATTTTTAAAAGAATAAAAATTATATCTATTATTATTAGTTTTTCAAATTCAATTTCTACAATATTTATATTAAATAAAAAAATAGATTTCTAATACACTTTAGACCACTTAAGCAAAATTGTCATTATAAATTTAATGAAACTTTGAGTCAAACTAGCATGTCTCGTTTTTTTTTTTATTTACAAACATATGTAACAGTAACACTAGATAAATAATTGCATCAAAATATCTTTCAATACATCTCTTACAAATTTATTAACATTAAATTAAAGTACATTCAAAACATAGAATATGTTAATGTCATCACTTAAACATTAATTATTTGAATATAAAACCATTGAGTCCTATGATGATTATTCTAAAAAGGATCTGCATGCAAAATGGTGGCTGGAAGAGACCACCACTGATAATTTTATTTTGACAAAAAAACTGAAAAGCATTTTATATGAATAACAGTTTAAAAAAAAAACATTTATAATGAGATTGTTTGTTTTATGGTTATCATTCTGATGGCATCACGTGATGTATATAATTTGTGACATATGATGTGTAAGTAAATATGTTTGCATAAGGAAAAAGAATGGTGCAGTGGGGTCTTAAAAGAGAGGGAATGAGGAGGGTGGTGGAGAGTGATGAAGTGAAGAAAAGAAGAGGAAGAAGATTAAGCAGAGAGAGAGAGAGAGGGATAGGTGTGAGATTTGGTGAGGTAGAAGAGGACAGAATAGACATCCGCCCGGAAATACAGGGATGCCGTACACTCTTAAATACTTTTTATTCAGTTTCCCATTTTTTATTGGTCTTTAACCCTCACATAACCTCACAAAGTGAGCCACTACCACTACTACAGTTTTTCTTCTTCAACCTTTGTTTCTTTCTCTCTCTCTCTCTCTGCCACACATCACACCCAACAGTCTCAGCATAGCATTGCATTGCAGCAGCACTGCTCCTGCTTCACCCCGCAGAAGAACGAACAAAAGGGCCCAAAAAACACACATAAAATAAAACAAGGGGATGCAAAGCTCCCATTTTTATATCACTCCAACTTAAATCTCACTGAAAGCTTGATTTGATGCTACCCCAAAATACACACACACCTCTCTTCCCAGCCAAAAACATAAAGTAAAAGAAAAGAACCCCAAAAAGAAACAAAATAGCAGAGAGAGTGATAACTCATAAAAGGGTAGTGAGAGAGAAAGAGAGAGAGAGAGGACAGAGAAAGAGGGTCTCTTTCTTTTTGGAGTATTGGGTCACACCCTCTTTTAGCAATGCCAAAGTTACTCACCTACACCTCACGCTCTCTGAAAATGCTGCAGCAGGCATGAGACCATTCATTGAAATCTTCCCCTCCTTCCTCCTCTTCCCAGCCTCTCCTTCACTTGTTAGATTTGTTCACATTCCAAACACCACCTTGTTGCTATGGGGTTGATCGATCTGAACACCACCGAGGATGATGAAGCTCCATTATCTGCTTCTCCTTCTTCTTCTGCTGCTGCTTCATCTTCTTCTCACTCGGGGATAAGCACTTCTGCTTCAACCTTGGTTGTTCCTCCTCCTCCACCTCCTCCTCCTACTTCCGTGTGCTTGGAACTGTGGCACGCGTGTGCGGGCCCTTTGATCTCTCTGCCGAAGAAAGGAAGTGTTGTTGTGTACTTGCCACAGGGACACTTTGAGCATGTTCAGGATTTTCCGGTCACTGCTTATGATATCCCACCCCATGTGTTCTGTCGTGTTCTTGATGTCAAGCTTCATGTAAGTGTGGTTCGGTCCGTCACTTTTTTACCCTTCATCGGACAAAACAAAACCAATGTGTCGGCTAAGGAATTTCTTGTTCGTTTTTCCCTTTTCTTGAATTTGGTTTCTTTATGGGGGTTTGTATCTGGGTTTCTGTTTGTCTGCTTGCTGAGAAAGTTAATGTTTTTCCTTGTCTAGTTTAACGATTTATGAATGAAGGAGATACCCATTTAGTTTTTGTTTCTGGGTTTGGTTCTTTTGGATTAGTAAAGTGTCAAGGGAAATATGGGGTGGTCTGTTTTGGATTTTACATATATTTTAATGAAATATGGTTGTGCTTTTTCTGGGCAGGCAGAGGAAGGGAGCGATGAAGTATATTGCCAAGTGTTGTTGGTTCCTGAAAGTGAGGTGAGGTTTCTTTATGATGTTGATATTACTTTGGTGCAGTTTGGGTCTGGGAAGCTTGCAGAAAGAAAGACATCTTAATCTGTCAGAGTCTTTAGGGTCAGATAAAATTTGACTAAGGAAGCAAGTTATAATGATTTTGTTTGATTGAGCAGAATGTCACAGCTCCGGAAACCAAGGGAGGAAAGAGTACACTATGTGGTTAACACATTGTTCTGTTTTCTTTTCTTTCCAAATCCATGTTACTGGCCCTTTTGTTATGATAAGAAATGGTCTTATTTTATTATAAGGGAATGGAGTGTCTTTATTGGCTGATTTTAATTTTAATTTTGCTTGAACTCGGCACTTCATTACAGCAAGTGGAGCAAAGTTTGCGTGAAGGTGAAATTGAAGCTGATGGGGAAGAGGACACTGAAGCTATGGTGAAGTCAACAACTCCCCATATGTTCTGCAAGACTCTCACAGCTTCAGACACCAGCACTCATGGTGGATTTTCAGTGCCTCGCCGAGCAGCTGAAGATTGCTTTCCTCCCCTGGTAGTTATGAATTACAATGCATTGTTTGTCCTCAAGATTTTTGAGGACTGATCTAATTTGATTTATCGTATTTTATATGCCAAATTCAAGCTTGATTTTGTATGTATTTAGTGGTAACATTTTGAATTTGTACTCTACTGTTATTTTTAGGATTACAGTCAACAGAGACCTTCACAGGAGCTCGTGGCAAAGGATCTTCATGGACTGGAATGGAGGTTTCGTCATATATACAGGGGTATGTCACTTGTTAGCATACTAGTGTGCATAGCATGTTCAACACTTGGGAGCTGAGGGTTTTATTTTTTATCATTATGCGAGTGAACAGGCCAGCCACGGAGGCATTTGCTAACTACTGGGTGGAGTGCATTTGTGAACAAAAAGAAGCTTGTTTCTGGAGATGCTGTGTTGTTTCTTAGGTATCATGACCTGAATTTGTATCTAATATGAACTTGTATTCCTAACCACAACTAACATTTTATAATGTAAATTAGGGGCGACGATGGAGAACTGAGATTAGGGATTCGTAGGGCAGCCCAATTGAAAGGTTCTGGTTCCTTTGCAGTTCCCACTGGTCAGCAACTGAATCCTGGAACATGCATGGATGTTGTTAATGCATTATCCACAAGATGTGCATTTAGTGTTTGCTACAATCCAAGGTATTTTTCTATTAAGTCACTTGTACTTCCCAGGAGCTAGTCAAGGAAATAATACTTCAGTTTCTATGTCTAATTGTTGAGTGTTTTAAGTTGGTATTAGATGGGGATGGGGTTTCATTACAATATCTAATGGTGAATTTCACAATTCACCTCAGCTCTTTTATTTTAAGGTGCTAGAAAGGAGATTTGGTTTAATAGAAACAAAATACCTGCATTACATTTCCTAGAAATTCCTATTAGTTACGGAATGTTTTAATGCTTTAAATTTCCATTATCTCTGCATCGTTTGTATTTTTATACTAAGATTAAAGCCAAAACTAACAGTTCACTTGATCCATGCACTGAAAGGTTTTTGCTGGAAGCTCTTCTTTAGGAATTTCATTTCTTTAATGTTACTGCTTCTGTCCTTCTCTCAATCTCTCTTAACAATGTCTTCCATACTTCGCTTTTCCTTTGCAGGTTTAGCTCTTCGGAATTCATCATACCTGCTCACAAATTCTTAAAGAGTCTTGATAATTCTTATTTAGTTGGAATGAGGTTCAGGATGCGTTTCGAAACCGAAGATGCTGCAGAGCGGAGGTTTGTCAAATTATCAAATATGATACGTGTTCATGCTACATATTGATTACCTATCAATAACTGCTCCTAATCTAATTTGTATTGAACAGATTTACTGGATTAATTGCTGGAATCAGTGATGTCGATCCTGTTAGATGGCCTGGATCAAAATGGAGATGCCTACTGGTATGTCAGCTTTGGTCCTTATGTCTGTCTTATAATTTTTTTATTGTTCATATGCACGTTTGTGTGTTGTAAGCTTTAGGGTTTGATATTGTGGTGTTTTTGGTCATCTCTGAGCTCATTATGAAAGACTGAATCTATACTCGTAGGATTTTGCTTGTGTTTCTCTATAGACTATATTAGTTCTACACTTTTACATTATTGCGCCTTTCACATCTGTTTTGGATATACAAGTGAGCAAGGTAGAATGAATACTACATATTATTGCATTTTCCTCTCCGTAACTGATTTTTGTTTTGGTACCTTGTTTTTCGTTTTCCTGAAGAAGATTTAAACAAATATCAAGTCCTTTATTGTTCCATCTGTCTTTATTTGATGATTTTTTTATTGATGGATATTTACACATCTGTTTCTTTGTTTGGTTTTCTTTCTCCTTCAAATTCATGTAAGTTCATTAATTCAACATTCTATTTTGCTGCAGTTATGGCTATCAGCCTGACAATTATCTCTTGAAATTTGAATTGTAAATGATAGTTTACCTGTCCTTTCTTCAGCCATAATTCATTTATGGTGTGCAAAATTTCATTAGTGTGTTCCATGCCTCGTGGTCGAATACATGTTTGATATGAATCCGTTACAGCCAAAGTTGGCTTGTCTTTCAATACTAATAACTGTCGTTAATGTTCTCCTGCGAACTGCTAACAACATATTTGTATATTGCAGGTCAATGATTGTTATTGTTCTCTAGCTTGTTATTTCTGCATAAACCTCAGGCATTCCTTTGTTTTGTATGTCAATTTGTTAGATCTCTAAAGATTTGAATGTTGACACAGCTGTGGATTACACTATGTCACTACCCTATTGTTTATTATGATTTGTTAAGCGATGTCATTTCTATAGTAAAATATAATTGATTTGAGCAGTTTGTTCTTAATGTTTTATACAGGTAAGGTGGGATGACATGGAAGCTGCTAGGCACAATAGGGTTTCCCCATGGGAAATTGAGCCATCTGGTTCTGCTTCAAGTTCTAGCAACATGATGGCAGCTGGTTTGAAGAGGACCAGGATTGGCATGACTCCAACGAAGATGGAATTTCCTTCTCCCAGTAAGTCACTAGACCAATTTTCTACATTTGTGCCATGTTTCTCCTTGCAATAACATTGATAATTTGTTACTCAGCAGATGGGATTGGAACATCAGACTTTGGGGAATCATTAAGGTTCCGGAAGGTCTTGCAAGGTCAAGAAATTTTGGGTGTTAATCCTCCCTTTGATGGTATTAATGCTCAGAGTCCTCGGTTATATGACTTAGGGAGGTACTATCTTGGTCCAAACTGTTCTGGGATTCCTCCAACAGGAAATAACATCAGAATGCCACATGCAGCATCTGATTTTTCCTGCAATGGCACAGGCTTTAGTGAATCTTTCCGGTTCCAAAAGGTCTTGCAAGGTCAAGAAATTCTTCCAAGCCAACCATATGGAAGAGCATTGTCAATCGAGGAGGCTCGAGCTAATGGTCGCTTTGGACATTTTGATGGTTATCAGTTGCTTAACTCCAGAAATGGGTGGTCTGTACAGATGCATGACAATGCTCCACATTTGCATGCATCCGTTACACCTTCACAAGTGTCATCTCCATCATCTGTGTTAATGTTCCAGCAAGCAGTTAGTCCAGTTTCCAACTGTGATTATAACAATAAGAAACATAGTAAGATGTACCAAGGTTTATGCACATCTGAAGTGAAAGCTAGAACATTTGCATCTTTCCCATCTGATGATCTTACTTTCTCTAGGAGAGCTCCGGAAAGGGCTAGTTCTTTAGGTATGTTTGATGTTCATAATCAGTTGGGTAGTTCACAGTCACACAATTCTGTGTCAGCATTGAGAAACAATCAAGAGTTGGTTTCCTCCTGTAAAAGTAGTTGTAGACTCTTTGGTTTTTCATTGACTGATGACACACATGTTGCAAATAAAGAGGTTGATGCCTCTACCATCACTTTACCAATCAATGCTGGACCTTCCTTTACTAGACTTGTTGAAGATGAGTTCCATCCCAGCCGGGCACTCCAGAGCAAGGCTGTTGGAAGTAACTGCACAAAGGTAATTGATCTATCAATCCTTTCCATGCAGGATGTAATTGTTCATCTAATGCTTCACTGCTTGTGGATAATTCTTCCTACTCTTTGCAGGGTGTGCTGCAGTATTGAACTTAGAATCTTGTGTGCTAGCTAATATGACTCACTGGAATTGATAAGCTGAAGAATTGGTCCATAGTTTGCTCTGGTTATGTGCTTTGCTATAATATCTTTGGATTTCAGTGACGAGGAAAGTTGTTATTATTTGCTTGATTTAGTTAATTTTATCTAATATTGGCTGTGACCAAGGTTGAAGTACTTGTGTATTTATGGTTTGAATGTGACCTGCAAGAGATGCAACTCGAGTAAAAACTATTGTGGTAGTACTATGTATCTTGATCCTCTGAATGTATTCATTAGAATCAAGATGTTGAAATTTCAATTAGAAGGGTATGCATCCTTAAACATCTCCTAAAATTTGCAAAGAAGCATGTTGCTGAATGCTAATTGGGTCCATCTAATTTCCTCTCAAATCCAAACACAATACTTTTTACTAACATGAAGTCTTCGGATACAGGTGGATTATAGCCATAGACCAAACCTCATTACTTTGTTTATCTCATGTATTTGTGGAAACCTGAAGTGCTGGTATTGAACTATATGTCAGTTTTCCTCGTAAAACGATTGATGAAGTTTGTTTTAAACCAAATGCTTGACATTGTGTTTGAAAGTACAAATGGTCAAACGGAAGTATTATATTAAAAAATGTAAAATTTATAACCAAATCAATATACTTAGTAAATTAAATCTTCTTATAATCATATCATTGCTTACTCATGCTTGGAACTAATTCATTTTCTAAATTTCATCTTACCTTTTAACATAAAAATGAAAGGCAATAAAAATGAAAGGCAATTGAAGGTTCATATTTCCACCCAAAAAATGAAAGTAGTGTCATTTCGAAGAAATACAATTTTTTTAAAAGTCTTGTTTCAAATATAATTTTGCATTTTTCAAATTTTGAGAAAGTTTTGCTATAAAATATGAGTTTAATTTTAATTCTTTCCCCAAATATGTGCACAGGTTGAAGTACAATTTTAGTTTTATTTTTATATTTATTTTTTTAAATTTAAGGTATACTCCTTCTGAACAAGATTTAGTATATATTAAACACAAGATTTAGCTTTTTAATTTAGGTTGATTGCAATTAAAATTATTTTTTTTATGTAAATTGAAAGTGTGAGAAAAGTTTATACAAAATTGTCATTAAAAAGTCGTATATTGAAAGGAAGAAAATATTTATTTTGTTTTGTTTGAAACTTCATTTCATTATGAATAGTAGTTACATAGTAGGATGTGAATAAATGTTGAAACCGTATATGAAGACCAACCAATAATTGTGAGTTCAAATTGGATGACAGATTGAATTTCATAAACTTTATAAATGAATTTCAATCTGTAAAATTCTGATTGCTATGAGAAACATACATCAATAACATGAGAGCAATGTCCTACTTGTAACATACACTATACTTTCATGTCTTTTTTTTTTAACTAACCATGATTTATTTTCTTAAATGTGGTTTTGGTTTTGACAAAAGCTCAAACAAAAGACTCGTGTTCCTTCATAAGAAAGTTAATGCATTTGTGTTGCACGAAAAATATAAAACCTTAATAAAAACCAAAATGAAAACCTAGTCAGCAAACAAAGACTTCTACAGCACACAAATAATTTTTTTTCCCACTTTTGTTAACATCTTATTGATGTCAATTCGATAATATTTTGCACTTTATTTTGACCAAAATTTATTTCACTAATACATTATAATATTTAACTTTCTTTTAGTGTAAAATGGTTTTATTTTGACTAAATTTTGGTTGAACTTTTTTCACTTATAATTTACAAAAAAAAAAAACCTCAATATCTCTATCTAGACTAAAATAATTATATCATCACAAATAAACACAATAGAAGAAAAACTTGTGTTTATAAATAAAACTTTAGAGTGCACAACTTCAATAAATCTAAAAAAGAAAAAAAAAATAAAATACTCATAAACACATATTTACAAACATGATTTCTAATTAAATTTAAAAATATTTTAAAAAAATCTATAGTCTTTCTACCTAACTACTATACAATTTGAAAAATAAAATGAAGTTAACTAAAATATTATTTTGTTGCTTGATATAAAATATATACAAATTGTACTTGAAAACCCTATTTCTTTTTTAGTAGTGTTTCCTAATATAATTTATAATTTACATAACTTTTTTAAATTTATCTATTTTATTAAGTTCTAATAAAATTTTATTTTGATGCTTTTTCCAAGTTAGTCCATATATGAAAAGCTAGGTGATAATTGAAAGTTTGTAGTTATTATTAATTAAAAGTTGTCGAGCTGGCTTTTAATTATCTACTATACCCCTTCCAACCACATTTCTTCTTCCCAATTCAGCAAGAAAAGTTCACAGTTCTATGCTTACTTATAAGTTTAGGAATGTTAATTTACTTATAAGTTTAGGAATGTTAATTTGTTAGTTTCGAGTGTGAACGCTTGAATTTGCCATTGTTGATATGTTGTGACTTTTGTAATATTATTGTTAGCATTTTGTGTAAGTGTTGTTAGACATTTTCTATGAATGAACCTTCGACAGAAAATGGACCAAATTTAAGCCTCGGTTTAATGTATAAGTTAAACTTTGTTTAAATATAATCGCAGTTATGATGTTTGATTATATTTAGTAGTTTTTTTTTTCAATTCCAATAAATTCACCTTTCATAAATTTTCCATTTCCCCTTGATGTGTCGTAACAAACCAAAAAAATTGACTCCAAGAAGATAATTTCTTGGTTACAGGGCTTGTTCAAGCCATCACTTTCACCTTTAGAGTGACATAATTTACTTACCTTAATGTTCATGAACCGAAAAAAGAAAAGAAAGTGAACGTAACAATTCTGGTCAAAAACAGCAAAGCAGTCCAACATCTTATGCCACACAGGAAGTGCCAAACCTTTGTAAAAACATAACTGTTGGGTTAAATGGTATGGGAAAAAAATGTCACATGTCAAGTTATTTTGGGGACAGCATGGAGCTGAGAAAGGTGATTTAGTTCCTAAAATGACATTCTTAACTTTCAGTTGGGACTTGGGACCATGTCTCATTAATCTTTTTTTGATACACAGGACCAGGTGTAATGAATGTTGCAGTGATATCCCTTTTTTATTCATGTTTTTACCTGTAGTCAAATTTCACATAGTCACCATAAATGCTAAAGTGTTCATAGCCTTTAAAATATAAATGTGTTCTTAGAGGTGAGAGAGATAAGAGCAGGAGAGATAAGGTGGTTTATTTTTTTATGGATAAGGTGGCTAAAGTATGAAGTAAATAATGAATTTTAGAAATAGTGAAAAATCTTATCTACTTCCTACATAAGTGATTATTTTCATTATTACATTTTAATGCTATATACACTGTTATCCTAGGCCCATTTTGCAGAAGCAAGTAACTTTGACTTCCAAAAATATATAAAACGGGCTCTGGAGAAAGATTTCGGAGTGGTAGTGGAATTAAGGTACTAACTACCCACCACGGCATCAATGAAAGCTATTGAATATTTCATCATGGATTGTCTTTTTGTAGTGCCAAAATTTATCAGAAATATAATTGCACTTTGTGAGCATACTATTGCAGCTGGCGGATTTGCATCTTCTCTGTACTCATATTCTTGAATGCAAAAATGGTTACAATTAAACTAGAAAATAATGGTAAAAGAATGGCCCACAGCACAAAGTGACAAGTAATAGCTTGTATTTTATTTTCTCCCTTTTTACTTCTGCAGCACTCCACAGCCATTTCTGGCTTCCTTTTATTCCCCAAATGGTAAGTCCTTTTTTTCGGCCATGGTACCTTTTTGGGATGCATAGGATATAATAGTAAGTGATGTTTGGTTTTATATATGTTTTTATTGGTGGGAACAAAGCTACAAAGCATTATATCAGACGTGTGTTTGGACAGTTATAACACAAATCCCACATGACCAAACGGACTTTTCTTGTGAGGCCCAGTGACCACTTTTTGGGCTCCAATTGGACAGGCCCATAATCTATCCAAACTTGTTTTCCGGTGGATCATTCCATCTTCAAAGCACACAAACAAGGGTTCTGCATTCTGCAACCCCCTAAATTTAAACTGCACGTAACTGAATACAAATATTACTTTTTGTAGAACGTAAAAGTAACTCTCCCCATGATGTATATGAGGTGAGAATACAAGAACTATTACTTTATGCATTTACGTCACGTGTGTACATTTTTTTCTCTTCTAACATTGGTGATACCTATTAAAACAACTTCTTCCTTTAATTAAACTATTTTTGTAAAGAAATATTTAATGCATGAAGCATTATTATGGACTGATTTTTATAAAAGAGATAAAGTCAAACCTGTAATTTGATTCTTTTATCAGAATAAAAGACCGAGTGGAGTATCAACAAGTTCACTCATAGATGTAACGGATATAAGTTTTAATAAATAAACTATTTAATGTCCATTTTAGAAATTTAATCTCGAAAAGTGATTCATTAACCATTTTTTTATTTTAATTCCGTGAAAATTTAAGTTAAATATGCCTATATATATGTCCAATAGTACACCTTTTCCTTTAAAATTAAAAATAAAATACATTAGAAGTGGACTCTGGTTGAAATTCCGAATCATATACATTTCTCGGTGCTTGTTCAATTCGCCAAATCAAGTATGAGAAAAGAAAAAGATTGTTACATAAATAAAAAAAAAAATACGTGAAAAATATGTGTTTAGCGATAGGAATGATATTATTGGCGATGAAATATTTAAATGATATATTATGATTTCTATAAGTTTTGGCTTTCGAGTAGTAAAATATTAGACATATAAGGTGAGAGTTTCGTCACTACATACGTTGCAAGGCTCTATTAGATGACGTTTGCATGCAATGTGGAGAGTGTGTGCGAGATGATTTGTGTGGGCAATTGATTGGTGCTTATTTTAGTGATTACCCAATACCCATCTAAAACCATTGGAAAGTCAAATTTTGCCTACAAAAGAAGTGTGGAATAATGCGGATACTGGATTGTGTGGCCCCTTTCAAGATTTTTTATACATATAAAAAAAAACTATGGTAGTCTATGGAGGTAGCTAGACATGTCCTTACAAGGGGCGAAAGTGACTAAGGAGAAGATAAGTGAGAGATTATGAAATCCATATATAGACGTATTTTATTTTGTTTTTGTTTCAACGCTTTTGAATTGCTGGCTATAAGACATTCAATCAACTAGTTAGTAGCAAAGACTTATCAGCAGCAGTGATCACAAGTGTGTGCTTTGTGTCACCTTTGCAATAGTTAGAAAGGAATACATATTTATATACACACCGTACACTTGTAAGTTGCACTCTAACTTCTAATGATGCTTTGAAAATCAGAACTAAGAAGTATAACCTTGAATTATACAATTTACGTTAAAAATTAATCAATAGTTAAATAACAAGTAATTATTTAAAAAGATGTATTGTATTTTTTCTTTTAATTTGAATATATTCAAATATAATCGTGGTCACAGGAGGCGTGTAACATGCACACAATGTAATGGTATAATTAATATTTGAGTTGCTTCCGGTTCCGTTGTTTTCTTTTTCGGTGGGCGCGGGTGTTTATTAAAAAAAAAAAAAATAGAATATTTGCTTTTTCTGAGAATATATAAATATACCAAAAATCGTGTGTTTGCTAGATTTTCTGAGAATAAGGGTGGTAAAAGAATGCTCAACAGCTTCTGGAAGCAGATACTTGTTGACAAGCTGTCTAAGCTCAATAATACCCAACACTGCATCCAAAGTATCCTTCTTTTTTTTTGGAAAAAAAGTGTTCATTGGTTTGTTTCCTTTTTTAATTATTTTCACCACTTCACAAAATTTGGACATGAATGAGGATGGCTGGCGGGGTGTTTGAAGTGTTTGTATTTATATATATATGATATAAATAAATAAATAAATAGAATAAGAAATAAGTTAAGAAAGTAAAAATAAATAAATATAGATAAATGGAAAAAAATATAATATAAAAATCTGAAGCAAACAAATGAGGTAACTAGAATATTACTAACCAACATGGGTGTGAGTGATGAGAAGAGACACAAGTAGATGGGTGGGTTCATAGATAACACGCACCCACACTCGAGGAAAACGTGTGGGTGAACCACCCACACTCACTCACACTCAGATCTTGAAAAACGACAGTTCCTGAACATGTGGACGGTGAAGATGGTGTTGTGCTTCCCACCAGCACGTGGCCAGCCAATGGAGTTTGTTCAAAAGGATAATGACGTCATCGCAACGTTGTCGTTTTTCATGCACCGTCCTTTACCGTCACTCACTACAACAACGCTTCTCACTCTTATATACTATTATAAACTGCTACGCCTGAAAATAGATGTGCCTCTGGACGGTGCCACGTCACCCCTGTTTATTCAATCACACCTTCGTAAAACAATCAATACTATATTTTACTGAATTATTGTTCTTATCACCAAAATATATGATTTCACCAATTATTCCACTTACATGTTTTCCAGTTCAATTCATCTGATTCAAATGTACAAGCTTTACAAATATTTTATATTCTGTCTTCTAATTCTTTTGGTTTTTGGTCCTGTTCAAAACTAGTCTTTGCTATGTTCGTCATACACATGTTTGGTTTTGGGATAAGAAAAATACAGCTGTTAAAATAAATATATTTAATTAAATGTTACAAATAATTATAGTTTTCTGTTGTCCAAACCAAATTTCTGGAAGAAAAAAAAGTGGTTGAAATTTAAACTGTAAATGGTCTAATTTTTTCTATTTCCTCTAAAACAATTACAGAAAATATAAATAAATAAGTGAGAAATAATAAGATAGATTTCACTATTCTTTCTTCTTTTTCTTTTCTAAATAAACAATTAATATTATTTTCTTATCCCTCTCTTCCCTCCGATCTACCAAATAAGAGAGAAGCTGAAAATGGGCAGAGCATTGAACCCACACAATGATACTTGTAATTTGAAGATATTTATCAATGTTTTTTCTGTTAAAATGAAAAAAAAAAATATATATATTATTTTAGGTCATGTCACCTAATGGTTGCGGTCCTTACGGGAGATATTTTCGCATACAAAGTAAGTACTACTGGTTATAGCATAATATTCATCAATAACGCATTATTAATTACTATTGAAAATACAAGTATAACGGTTTATTTCTTTTTTATTACAACATCGTATAATTTTTGTGTTCATCCTTTTGTGTTCATGACAAAACACATCAGCATAACCTAGAAATTATATTGTGCTGCCTAGAGGGCCATTTTAGTAAAAATATAAGTATCACTTTATCTTTCTCCTATTTTCTCATCGCTAAGCACAATTTCCTCAACCTTTAACCCACTTATCCTTCTTTGATTTTCTTCCTAAATCTTGTGCTGCATATGCCAACACATTCCAACTTCCACTTTCTTCCTAAATCTTTCATTTTCTATGGTCTCTACTCTACTTTAGAACCAAACAAACAAAATCTTTCATTTTCTACTGGAATTAAGTTTCTAACCATGATTTTAGTTTTTTAGATAAAATTTATTGAAATCATGTCTACAAGTAAATTAATCTATTTTGTTAACTTTTTAAAATACACCTATTTGACTTTTTCTTAATTACATTGGTATGGTAAAAAGGCCAAAAAATAGTTGTATACTATCTTCCACAACATGTTGTATACAAAGAAAAATAAAGAAAGTATAAATTGAAATATGCGACAACACTCAATTGGATATACATTTATAAATTGATAATATAAAACCAAAATAATATCAACACTGAATTGAATCATTAACACTGTGTTTTCACTGTAATAATAATAATAAGTTGCGTATGCAAAGAAGGAACTTAGCAGTAGCATAGAAAATGAGAAGAAGTTAGTATGAAATAAGGTTAGTGATTTACTGGAACAAAACACAACGTTGGAGAGAAGCATCTCGCCATTTCATTATGTCATATGTAACTTCCGGGAATGTGTTGACCGCGTCGGTGACGCAATACCGCGTCACCCACAAGAGCGGTGACGTATAATTATGTAACTGCCGTTGACGTTACAGTCCCCCCTCCCTCCACTTTCTTTATATTTCCACCTCTACCCTCCACTAGTCCTCCCCCTCCCACACCTCTCTCTTCTTCTCTTTCTCTCTTTACCATGCACCAAGCCATTCCCTACAGAACTTGCATCCCTCCCGGCGCACGTGACCAGTCACACGCCGGAGGGAATATTGCGGAATCCAATGGCTCTGATCCAGCCAGCGTGGCCACCGTGGTTTCCGAGAACGCCGTGGTGATCATTGGGAGACGGGGCTGCTGCATGTGCCACGTCGTCAAAAGGTTGTTACAAGGCCTCGGAGTCAACCCTCCCGTTTACGAGGTCCACGAGGACCACGAAGCCACCGTCGCTCGCCACCTCTCCCCCCACGCCGCCGAAGAGCTGCAGTTTCCGGCGGTGTTCCTCGCCGGCAAGCTGTTCGGAGGGTTGGAGCGAGTCATGGCCACTCATATATCAGGTGAACTGGTTCCCATATTAAAGGACGCTGGCGCCTTGTGGCTCTGACTAATTTACCTCGTTTTTTTTTTTTACCTAATTTCTTGAGAGGGAAATTGATTTTATATAGAAAATTTTTCTTAAGTTGATTTCCCTCTTTTTTTTTTTCCTTTTTTCTGAGTCTCTTGGACGGGCGAGAAAAACTGGGTTGTGTTGTGAATAACCACGTTGTGTTAAAAAGCCTGGAAGAGATTCTGTACATTATGTTTCAGTTAGTTAACATCTTGAATATTGAGAATCTCTCACAAAACCATTCTCTAATTGTTCTTTGATTTACGTCTCTTTCTCTGTTTATTCTAAAGGAAACGAAATGAAATCTGGATAGTGAGGAGGTAAATGTGGTGGGTTAACTTGTATTACGAGTAAAATAATTTCATTTTTTAATTACAGTTATTTCCCTGGTTTTAAAATTTATTTAATCTGTAAAATTATAAATAAGGTGGCCGATTTATATTTTTTATTCTTTGGCCTGGGATGAGAGAAAGGGATGCTGTGAATATATTAGTTTTGAATGAGTTGATGGGGACATGAAGATGATCTTGGATCTGAATGACTTGGATGCCGATGTTGCAATAATGTTTGGAAAACGTCTTAATGGATTGTTTGAAGAAGATACCTAGGAGAAAACCAGACCAAGTCAATAGTACACAATATTGCATACAAAATAGAAACTACCAAATACACACGTTTATATCGCTTTTTTTTTTTATTTATTTATTTATTTATTTCCGGCCAGGAGAGGGGGATATTTTGTCTTTCTAAGTGCGCATCATTAAGAAAATCAACTTTCAAATTTATTATTGAAGAGCAACTTAGCCTTTATTTTATTTTTATTTTAAATTTAAATTTTAATTGATGTTATTTGTCAAGTGAACATTTATTAATATTTTTTCCATCTAATATTGATGAATGTTAAGTATTTCTTAACTTCTCCGTCAATGTCGGTTAACAAAATTTCACTAGTTGAGATTAAAAGAAATTTAATTAATATTAACATGAAATTATTTAGAGTAAATATTAACAAAATAATAACAATTCATATTACTATTACAGAATTCTAAATTTTTTTCTTTTTAATTTTTTACTTAATAATATATTTTACCATATAACATTTTAAATTTTTATAAAAATAATTGTTTTTCAAAATTTCTTATTTAAACATACTATAGAGTTAATTAACATGTATGAACAATTTTTGTTTCAAGGGACACACTTTATTGTATTAGGTGTTTTTTAGTTTACTTGAAATTATAAGCATACGCCTCTTTTGAATTAATCGCGTACTGAGCTTTCTGATTTTTTTTCTTTTTTATTCAGTTTTCGTAATTATTTATATATATGATCAAACTTAAGAGGTAACTTCAAAAGTACAACATGGAAGAAGGGGCAGTATTTATTTCTGGATGTATAAAAAATATAAAATGTATGTACGTTTCTTACATGTATAAGAGTTAGAATACTAGAATATATATATATATATATATATATATATATATTTATCGTGTTGATAAAAAAAATGAAAGAAGGGGCACTACACCCTCCATGGTAAATGTGATAAAAAATTAAAACATAGAAATAAAGTTTTAATAGAGAATTTAGGTGATTAATTTAATAGGTTATCTCTTTTTTTTTAACCAGGTTTTGCTTATCTAAATTTGAATTCCAAATCTTATTTAAAATTTTTGAATTCAGTATCATTTATCATTTTGATAATGAATTTTAAATAAAGTTATGTATTAAAATGAGATAATTCAATTTTTCTAAAAGTCCCAAAATCAACATTACATATATTCCTTCCAATGAACATTACATACGAGAAAATTTATTTCAAAATTTAGAGAAATGAGAATTATAGTGTCTAAAATTAAAATTCGATTAATTTTAACTTTAACCAACCAAATTTTTTTTGTTTTTCCTTCCCATTTCACTCATTTATCTCCTCACATTTCTCCTGTCACACTATTTTCTATTTATTTTCGTTACTGTAGTGATTTTTTTTTATATGGGTGCATGCGTAAGATTTTTCAAATTTAAAAAATATTTGTAACATAAAAGTGAACAGTAAATACAAGACTTTTAAAACAAGAGTGAATTTGAATAAAATTAAAAAAATGTTAAATTGTTAAATTTGGAAATAGTATTGTAAGGTTATTCATTTTTAGAATTGAAAAGAGGCTCGTCTAACAAAATGTGGTGGGTCAAGTAGAAAAATATTATCAAATTGATATATTCCATTCAAAAATTTTAATATGATACAGAAAATTGTTCAACCTTGAATTAATAAATCATGACGGCTTCTTCCTCCACCTCCGTATTCTTCCTACACCTTTATAGAAATCATGAAATACCCCGTATGCCCTTAAACTGTTGAAATTAATCATAATACTCAGAGCCCTTTCACCCTGCACTTCCATAGTTGTGTTCCTCTTCGCTGTCCCTACACTGCTTCGCTACACCTTTCTGTGTCATTCCACTGCACCTCCCTATGTTTCTTCACGTTCCTGCATCACTCCACATGTTGTGTAGTGCTGTCGTTTTACGTTAGAGTGATTTATGGATTGTAAAATTTAAAATATATTTAATTTTCAAAATATATTTCTTGTGGTAAGACTCCAACCACGCATCTCCATGTTCATCCTTCACCTATCTTTAGACTCATTTCACTAAGGACACATAAGGGTGTTTTCGAAATATTAGATTTTATGAAGGTGCAGGAAGAAGGTGTGGAGGTGGAGAAAGAAGTTGTCATAAATCATTTTCATCCTATTTTAAAAGAAAATGAAAAATTATTTCTAAATTTAAAAATACTATTTTTAATTTGAAGTAAATAAATGAAATTAATTTCACTTTTTAACTATAATAATTTAATATTTAAATTCTAAAATATATTTTTTAACATAAGACTATGTCACCACCAATTAAAAAATACAACATTTTTAACCTGTACGGAAATGGAGAAGTGTCCATCATAATCAATAACTATAGGTTTCAAACTGTAGTAAAATATTTATTATTATTTACATTTTAATAAAGTAATATTATTTTCAATCTATTTTAAAAATTATGATTATTGTGCAGCCTAATTCCACTTAGACGTGAATTAAACTTAAATTTTGCCGGCAGGTTTCGTCCATTAGAATGAGACAAGCAAAAACTATATATGTGATGCAAATGACTGGGCGGTCCTGGGGTGGGTGTAGCTTTAACGGTATAGTTAGAACAAGTACAGGGTCAAAAAAGTCATTTCAAACTTTCCCTCCCTAAGTTTAAACGTTCCCTCCTTTTAGTCTTGCCTGTTCTCAACACAAGCCAGGAATCAGAGAATAACTTGAAGAAGAAGATGATAAACCTTTTCAGTCGTAGAAGGGGCAATGCCGCCGATTCCTCACCGTCGGCGACTCTTTCTTCGTCTACGGTGACGGGTCCGGCGAGGCCAATTCGCCTTGTCTATTGCGATGAAAACGGGCGGTTCCGCATGGACCCGGAAGCCGTAGCCACACTCCAGCTCGTCAAGGAGCCCGTCGGCGTGGTCTCCGTATGTGGCCGCGCTCGCCAGGGCAAGAGTTTCGTTCTGAATCAGGTGAACTTTCAATTGAAGTCAGCGAATGATTTTTCCTTTGGTGTTTAGGGTTTAATACCTTTTAATTTACTGGCATTTTACGTTAGGATTATGAAGGGCGTTCCCAGCTGTTAGAGACACTGTATACGTTTAATAACTAGGGTTTTTAAGTTTTAACTCATGGATAATGATCCAGAGATGTAATCTTAAGTTAATTGTTCTTGTGTGACGAGACTTTGATATCATAGGGTGCCCAAGCCCTGTATACGAGATGCTCGGTGGAGTATTTAAGTATTTGGTTCTTCCTCTTAATAGCTAGTTTTTGAGGGTGGGGTATCTGAGTACGTGATACTTAGCCATATTTCGTAGATTCTACGAAGCTCGGATACGTAAATGGCCTGTCCTGAATCCGACACGCTTGTAACAGTCGTTTAACATATATCACTAAAATGTCCCATTCAAAATATACTTTTTTATATCTAACAATTTCAACGCCATTTTAAAATGGACTAATACAATGATTTTTTAAAAACTCAAACTTATTGTATAAGTTTTTATGTTTCTTATAGAAATAAGAAAAAAATCTTATATATAATTAGGAATATCTTTTATATATATATATATATATATATATTCTTTTTCACTTTTTAGATTTTAGATGAATAAATTAGATTTATTTTCTTAGTATATTTGACTAATCTTGTTCGTAAATGATTTTTTATCTTGATTATCAATTGATATAATATATATATATATATATATATATCCATTTATCTTATATTTGGGAGATTACGTGTTGAAGTGTCCGTATATGTGCTACATAGCTTAGATTGTGTTATTTCTAGAGCTGTTGTAACTTGGGTGATTCATAGTTCTTCAATTGCGTAACTTTTCTAGAATTATTGAAATGCTCATATCACTGTTAGTAGGTGGATCGGGAACTGTTTTTGTGTGCCTAATGAAACGCTGTGCGTCTGTGTCTGTGTTGTAATTTCCTATTGTAGTGTGGACGAGAAAAAGTTGTGAACCGTTTTTCTTGTTAGTTAAACTCTTTGGCATTGAACTTAAAATGACACACCAGGTTTGGAGCTTATGCTATATGATCAATGAAAACACCCAGTCGACAAACCATTTTGTTTTTGCTTTTAAGTATTTCGCTTCTTCACAAAATGTTATTTGCTCTAATGCTTATATATTTTTTGGTAAGAAAGATGAGTGTTTTTTTGGCTTTGCTTTTCCTCTCCACTTGGATATGTTTATCAGTGGAATGCGATTGAAAGAAACTAGCTAGTATCAGAGAGAAAGTGAGAAAGTAGAAGAAAACATTGGAGAGAAATTCAGAATGAAATGTGTTTGAGCTTATTAATCTGAAAGGTTTTCCTTACAATGTTCCTATTTTATACATCTGAGAGATTAATTTGCCTTATTACACAATCTGACAGGCCAGTTACAGTTGGCATGCCTGCCAACTTTCATACTAACTCACCATATAATAATTACCTGCTGTCATGAGATGAGACTCAGTCATTCTGAGTAACTACCTTTTGCACAACTTCTTTATCAGTCTTGTGATAAAAAGAACTAAGAATTTGTTCTCTTTATATTGTAGCTTCTTGGGAGGACTAGTGGATTTCGTGTAGCATCAACACACCGTCCATGTACCAAAGGGCTTTGGTTGTGGAGTACACCGTTGAAGAGAACTTCCCTTGATGGAACAGAGTACAATCTCCTGCTATTAGACAGTGAAGGAATAGATGCTTATGATCAAACGGTTAGCTTGGAGTACACATGCTAGTTTATAGTTTCTGTCTGTTCTGGTGTTCCAATCACTGGATTTTGGATATTGATGCTAACTATTCGAGTATTACGTTAATACCTTTTGTATTCAGTTTCTTGTGTGTATGTAGGTAGCCCATTTCCATTCGTTGTAATGTTCTTTCCCTCTGTTTCTCTGTTTTCCTCAATGTACAGGGAACATATAGCACCCAGATCTTCTCATTGGCTGTCCTTTTGTCTAGCATGTTTATTTATAACCAGGTTGGGGTAGCTTATAAAAGCTTATATTTACGCATAATTGAGCGTGCTTTTACTTCTGCATACTATTTGATTTTAATAATTTAGTGACCGGTTTATGGGTCTGCTCATGGAGATACAAATTCATTCCCTCTTATCTCTTGCCTAGATGGGTGGTATCGATGAGGCTGCCCTTGATCGACTTTCACTTGTCACTCAGATGACAAAGCACATTGGTGTTAGAGCATCTGGAGGGAGGAGTTCTGTATCTGAACTGGGTCAATTTTCCCCTATTTTTGTCTGGCTTCTAAGAGTAAGATGTTTACAAACCTTTAGTCGTCGTTTCATCACATATTTTGGGAAACTTGAAATTCTTATTTTCTGACCTTGTGTTTTGATGTCATTTTAGCCTACTTCTGATGTCTAGTTTCAGTCTTTGCCTTATTTGTCTTTCCTTTTGCTTGCAGGACTTTTATTTGGACCTAGTAGAAGATAACAGAAAAATAACACCCCGTGACTATCTGGAAATTGCTTTGAGGCCTGTCCAAGGGAGTGGAAGAGATATAACTGCTAAAAACGAGGCACTTTCTACTTCCTATTTTTTTTTAATTTTCCACGGAAACTATTATTATTGACTTACAAGGCTTACCTGTCTGAACGTTATCCTTAAATAAATTAGAAATACTTGGCTTGGTGTGAAACGAAATTGATAGACATGCAAAGGGTGAATAATTTATTGAATGCCCGAGAATAGAAGAAATATTTTTCCCCTTGACAAAGGGTTTCCACTTTCTTACGTACTTTCTGATTGTCTGAATGAAATGAATCCTTCAGTTCAAGACTTATATTTGATGAACTACTGAAGCAAAAATGCACTCAGCAGGACATGTTTTATATGCATTTCAGAATTAATTGCATTTATGAAGAGTAAATGTATGGTAAATGGAATCTTATCAGGACAATATAAGCAATATTCATGAACCTAAACTTTAGTGCAGAAATTCCCAATGGATAAAAGACTGTTTCCAATCTTCCATCCGTAATATTTTTTAATTGACATGCTCTAACTGTCTCTAACTAACAGTTTGAACTGCCCCTAATCCTCTTCTGTGCGAACAACTTGAAAACTGAGTCCTTACCAACCAATACAGAACGCACTTGGTTTTTTCTGCATCTCAAACACACATGAAATAATATGGAAATTAAAATAATCAAATAGAGTTGCATTTAGAACAAAACTTGGAGGTTGTTTCATAGGTACTTTTGGTGCCATTTCCCAATGAAAACTCATGTGACAATTACAACAAATTTTATATTTTCATCGATGAACTGTTACAGTTGCTTTTTCATTGCAAAAAATAGAACAAAAGTAAGAGTACCGATAAACATTGCTTAACTTTCGTCCATGAATCTAGTATTACCCTGTCTACTTTCCATTTGCTTATTTTATTTTATGGTATTGCATGTTCTCAATATAGTTGTGCACTATCATTTTAAACCTATTGCATTTCATAAGCTTCTAAGCCTGTAAGAAATTATGAACCTGGTTTGTTCTCTGGAAGTGCTAATTTTCTGACAATATCAATCAGTAGATTCGAGATTCTGTTCGGGCTTTATTCCCAGACAGGGAATGCTTCACTCTTGTGCGACCTTTGAACAATGAAAATGATCTACAGCGACTTGATCAGATATCGGTTGGTGACTTACCAGCTACCATATTCTTTTGCATTCATTTTGTTGGCTCTTATTTTTTGAAAATTTTATATTCAATGTGCAGTTGGAAAAGTTACGGCCTGAATTTCGATCTGGCCTAGATGCTTTGACAAAGTTTGTTTTTGAGAGAACAAGGCCAAAACAAGTTGGGGCAACTATTATGACAGGCCCTATGTTGATTGGTATCACTGAATCTTATCTGGATGCTCTCAATCATGGTGCTGTGCCTACAATTTCTTCCTCCTGGCAGGTTAGTGTGTCCCTCATTAAATCAAGGCTGCATGTGAAAAAGGAATGAGAATAACTCTTGTCATATCATAACATGAATTTTTTCCTCCATTTCATTTTTTCCATCGTTGAAAAAGTTCTAAATATCTAGATTTTTGTAAGCATTTACTTTAGGTAATATTGGAATAATTTATAGTTATTGCATTATGGAAGTCAACAACAGCCAATTTAAAAAATTATCGCTTGGAAGATGAGGATTGCACCCCATCTATGTATTTTAATTCGGCTTTATTTCTAGTTGATGTGGGATCTCCAATACATTCATTCATGCTGAGGAATGAACATCTCAAGTGTGAGATTTGATATTTATAAGTAGTCTAACTGGAGTCCGATAATGGTGGCATAATAGTTCCAAAGAACTTTGATTAGAATAAACTCTGAATTACTGTGATATCATTTTAGTAAGCAGGTTTATGCCTAACTCAATTTTACAAGACTGGTTTGTAAGGTGATGATTGCATTTCACTTATATATTATAACTTGACATTATTCATAGTCGATATGAGATCTCGAACAATAAGTAAACCATGTTTCTAGTTCTGGTAATGTGGTAATAACTAATATAATAAATATGTTTTCAGAAGCATAAGTAGCTCACTGCATAATAAGGATTTTAGACAGCTGTTGTCACGTTTTTACATTTTACCATTTTTTTGTTTGAGATTGTCATTGTACTTCTTAGAGCTCCGGCCTAAGAATTTGAGTGCCTGTTTTCTTCTACATTGTCAAATTTCATTTTAAAACAAATTGGTATTAATGTCTAATACATTTATAAGCTGCACTCTAAGAATTAAATTTAGGTAGTGTGAGACTTCTCAACACCCGTCCACAAATGCTTGTCATATCATGCAACCTACCATAGCTGTGGATTAGGTGTTTGATAATGTGTAGTTGAGAAGTGTTGTTGGGTTTGGGTATTCAGTTGTGGTGGTGGTATGAAATTTGGATTAGAATGACTATAGAATTTGCAGCAACATCTCGGGACTTTGTGTAGAGTTGAAACTGCAATAGGCTACAACTGCCACGGTCACGACGGTGGCCATGACCACGTGCCACATCCAGCACTACCATATGCACCACGAAAACAAGAATTAGACTATGAGTCAATATCTTGTTCAGTGTGAACAACACGAGCATGAGGTTGCTGATTAGATTGAACTGTTGACAAGTTAACTTCAGTTAGTTTAATAGTAACTAGTGCTTTACGACAATTTTCAAGTCGCAACTCACGAGCCAAGAGCCACGTTTCGACTTCCTCAATTGAAAGAGGATCAACCCAACTGCTCTCTTGAGCCACAATGGATTCATATTCATCCGATAGGCTTTAAAAAAATATATCAAGATGTTCTTTCATGGAGATAGGTTCACCAATGGTAGCAAGACCATCAACAAGACACTGGATTCAAAGTAAATATTCTGAAATGCTTCTATCTTCAAGATCAGTATTACGAAGCTCATTATGAAGTTGACAAGACTTGACATTCGTTTGAGAATGAAAGAAGGCATAAATCTTCTCTCACAAATTCCATGCACTCTTACAACCAATTACTCGAGGGAGCATTTATTTGGAAGTGACAATTGAAGCCGTGAAAGCGACAACTGGTTTTGGTGTTCCCAAACCCGATACTCCTCATAAATGCGATATGCATCACGATCTTCGACAATTTGATACTTAATAGGAATAATTGGATTCACCAAGTAATGTGAGGACAATGATCACCTTGGTAACAGGCATTACTTGACACCTCAAGAAGTAATTTTTGGTATCAAGCATCACTGAAACATGAGAAAATATAATCAATGCATTTGCTGAAATTGTCAAAGCATTTCTCTAATTTTCCATGAATGAAGATTTCTCCTTATTTCTTCAAGGGTGTTTCCTTTACAAAAGATTTCTCCTTTCACATCCTTTCACATAGAGCTAATGCTCAATTTACAAATGAACTTCCTTCCTCTATTTAGATCGAAATAACACCTCAATCAACTAACTCATCAATATTTTAACCATCTTAACTAACTTTTCCTTCTCCTTATACCCCAAAGATACGATGTCCTACATCTACTCCCTTAATTAATTATCCATTCTAAAAGACTATAGGGCCAATTTTGAAGTCTCAACTGACAATGTCTAATTAACATAGGCCATCCTAGCATGACGATTGTTTAAATAGCTAGTTATTGTGACATGATATTCATTATTTTCACAACCACCAAAAATCGGGAAATTTCTTCATATCAATGTATGTGTACTGCATTCTTCTATGCCCTTCCTTCGAATATGAACGAGTTTTATTTTTCTGGCCTGTGAACTTATACCTGTGAGGATTTCCACTTGTGCTTCTTAACATGTTTATGTAATTAATGGAAGTAAATATAAGTTGGAACAAAAATGTTTTAAGCTTAAATTTCTTAAGTTATGTTGTTGTTGACTTGCAGAGTGTTGAAGAAGCCGAGTGTCGTAAGGCATATGATTCTGCTGCTGAAATTTATGTGTCCTCTTTTGACCGAACCAAGCCGCCTGAGGAAGTGAGTTATTCAAGTTGAATGTTGATTATATATTTCATCTATTTTACTCTTTAAATTACAATGTTTGTAGGTTGCTTTGAGGGAAGCACATGAAAAGGCAGTTCGGATTTCAATTGGAGCTTTTACTGCTAGTGCTGTAGGGATTGGTGTAGTACGAACAAAATATGAAAGCAAGCTGCAGAAATTTTTCAAAAAGGAGTTTGAGGTATGGAATGTTCAAAATTGTTTGAGTGCAATTAACTGATTAAACTTTATTTGGTAAGTCCATATTTGAGCTAAGTCCATATTCTCTCAATGCCAACCACAATCAATTTTTGTCGCCAGTCGTAACCATGTGACTATTTTTTTTTCTGACTACTACAACTGCTTTGCCTCATCTGTATTTTATATTCTTCTACTATTGTTTTGTATTTCTGACTACTAGAACTGCTTTGCCTCATCTTTGGTGCCACATAGTATCAGTTGTGGGGTTTCTGTTCCAAATAGAATATTTCATATAAGGTGGCTAGAGTTTTATTTTGGCTTAATAATCCCTTTCATTATTAGTCTGTGTTTCTATTTTAATCCCTTGGTAGGAAAATTCTCTCCCTTTCTGTCAATGTATCACTCAATCAAATTAGATTTGACCTTCCTTGTTGGTCTGTGACAGTTGCTTAGACTTATTTCCTTCTTTCTTATTGGCAAGCATCATGTGGTGCTTGTCAAGCACCATATGATACTGCCTATGTTAAAATTGAAAAAAATGAATTCTGCTTTTTGATCTTTGACTAACCTAACATGACTAGAATACTTGCACTATTTATTTTCAACGGGCTTGCCTTTTCCCTGTTTGCGTTGTGGGCTAATATTGTATGCTGTGCTACTAATTTATTGGCATTGGACAGGATTATAAGAGGAATGCATATGCAGAAGCTGATCTACAATGCTCTAATGCCATACAGTCTATGGAAAAGAGGCTGAGGGCGGCTTGTAATTCTTCTGATGCAAAGATAGATAATGTTGCAAAGGTAATCGTTGTTTAGCTAACTGCAAATATTCATTACTGCTCTGTTTGTTGGTTCTTGTTTACTGAAGATATTTTTTTGTTTTAATTTGGAGATATCTTATGAGCATTGTTGAAGATATCTAGTCTGCATATTAGCTTTATGCATGATGGCTTAATGAGGTGGGATAGTGATTATCTAAAATTTATTTCTTCTGAGTTTCTTTCTGTTGCTCTCTGAAACACTTAAATGCGCTATATATATATATAAGGATATTTGTTTCTGGTTTGTAGGTGAGGTTATTTGTTTGTTTTGAAAAACTTTGATAAAGTACAACGGTTGCTTATAAGCCACCAATAAGGAGCTGAAACATGAAACATACTTTTAGTAAGTTAGAAGTCTTGTGAACAGATAAGCAGGTTTCGTTCAACTATACACATAAGCATATTCGGATTTGATTTTTGTGGAGAAATATTCACATTTTCTTTCAAAAGCTCTCCTATGAAGCTGGAGCAAAATTTATTATATCCCTAAAACAAGGTAAACTAAACATGATTTATATCAACTGTGAAAATATAGATTTGTTAGGACATGCAGTTTAAAGTTTCTCATATCTTCCGAAAAATAAATTATTGTATTGATAAATTGACCTCCATTGCTAATAAGTTAAATTTTAGCTAGTATGGTATTATGCCTTTGTGCATTAGTCTTGACTTTTTTCATAATAGGTTTCGACTTTCTTTGTTTTCATTAAAACTTTTGTAGGGGTTTGTTTTGTTTCTCCTTTACATGTGTTTAGTTTGGTCTCCTATGTCTTTTTGTTATTCTTTTCTTTTTTTATACTATGTTTTATGTGATAACATATGATTGGTGACCTTTTGGGATTTAGCCTAATTGAGATACCAAAGTTCATAGTAATGCCCAATATAAGATTTATTAAAAAAAAAAAAAAAACTATTGGAAGCACAAGTTTTATCCATTATCCTACAGGATAGCAGATAAAACCAACTTTACATAGTGCTATACGGCTATTTTCTTCTGTATTTGACTGTGCATAGGACATTTATTTTGAAACTAGTTTTGAACCACCGCTAAATTCCTCAGACTTGAGATTGAAGGAGACAATTTTTCTAGACTGAATGAATAACTTAAGTGAAAATACACTCTCCCTCAGGAGATTTATAATAACATGATGATTACAAACTAGTAAATACATAATGCAATTTACAAATTAAGAATAATTAATTCTAACTCTACTTCCTAAGTGACACTATATCTAGGCTAATTTGGTAAGTGTAACAGTTATTATTATGCAGTTTCAAATGCTCAACCATTCCTTCTATATGATATTTGTTGAGGTTTTGCCTATAATTTTTTGGTGGTGCTGCCACTGCTTTGATCACACTATTGATTATGAACTTATTAGTGACCTGGTTATAAAATTAGCGCATCCTTGGCACCAGTGATGTGTCCCCCAGATAGAAACCTAAAGTAAAAAACGGGAAACAAACATATGAAGATTCTTTATAAAGTTGCTCTTCACAGTATATCTGCTTTACATGATGCATTTTTATATGCTTGGCTTTTGTCTTGTCCTAATCGAGTGGTTCACTTTGCAGTGAAATGTGCAGAGTTGTTATCATTAGTTGCAAAATCAATTGCTTAGATTCTTATAATATTCATGTAGATATATAAGAAGTCATGAAGTAGTTAATTTCTTAGATTTTCTAATCATTGGCTGTAATTCTGTACGATTCTCTACTTCTCTCTTCGTGCACTCCCTCACTTTGGAGAGACTAAGTCTGTATGCTTCAAAATTGTTGTCAACCTGCGTAAAATGTTTTCATGAGTTCATCTTTTAGATTTCGTCAAGTGAATGTTCTTTCATTTTAAAGTTAAATACTTCATTGCTTCTGCCGTCCTGATGAAAACAAGACAAACAGTTATCAAGTGACGTATTCATTCTTTTGGCCTATCAGCTTTTTTCATAAAAGGAAAACAAATATTTAGCTCTGGATGATGTGTTCATTCATTTAAGGTTATAATTTTTCTCTTCAATTGGTCATATAATGTAGAACAAATGTAATATCTCACCTGACGGTTTGTAATTGCAATCCAAGGTAATCCATTTTATGCAATATGGAGATCCTAAAGGAGAGAAATGAGAAATAACTTGTTTACATTGTGTATCTTCTTCCTTTTTGCACCATTTAGGGTGGCCTTTTTGAAATGTCAAACTGACTTGACTATGTATATCTTTTGCAGGTTTTTGATGCTCTTTTATGTGAATATGAAAAATCCATTCAAGCTCCAGGGAAGTGGCAAAAACTTGCTGTCTTCTTACAACAAAGGTTTGTATGCAGAGATTGTTTTCCATTGTTCCTTAAAATTGACTTTTAATAATTTACTTGTTGGTCACTAGTTTTGAAGGCCCCGTAATGGACCTGACCAGGAGACTACTAGATAAAGTTGAATCTGACAAGAGTTCTCTCATTTTAAACTGTCGCCTGATTGAAGATAAGATGACCCTGCTTTATAAACGGCTGGAAACCAGTGAAAGTGAAAAGTCTGAGTATATTAAACGCTATGAGGATGCCATCAATGATAAGAAGGAACTAACTAATCAATATATGAATAGCATAACTGATTTGCGGGCAAGCTGTTGCTCGCTGGATGAGAGATATTCTAGCTTATCAAAAACATTGGATTCTACCAAGCAAGGATCTATGGACTGGAAAAGAAAATATGAACAAGTTTTATCAATACAGAAATCTGAGGAGGACCTAACTAGTTCTGAAATAGCAGCTCTCAAGTCGTGTAGCAGTGCTACTGAAGCAAGGTTGGCTGCAGCGAGGGAGCAATCTCAGTCTGCTCGAGAGGAGGCTGCAGAGTGGAAGCGGAAGTATGACATTGCTGTTAGAGAAGCAAAAGCTGCTCTAGAGAAGGCAGCAATTGTGCAGGATTACACAAACAAGCAAACACAATCGAGGGAAAATGCTTTAAGAGAAGAGTTTTCTTGCACTTTGGTTGAAAAGGTAAGCTAAGCTCTCTGACGTTCTCACTCACTTCTGCAAATCTCTGGTTACCTAGAATTGCTATATAGCATAAAGTTCACTGTGACACATTTCCTTATTAATGTTGTATGTGATGGAGAATGAACTTCTTATTCATCACTCCTTGATTTATACAGGAAGATAAATTAAAGGAGAAAACTGCTAAAATTGAGCATGCGGAGCAGTGTTTAACGACTTTAAAGTTGGAATTGAAGGTAAATTCAGGCCTGTTTAATTAATTCATGAAAACTGTTGTATAAACTATTTTTGGTTTCACATCCACCTTCATATAATTTTCGAATGCTCAGATTAGACAGATGGAGTCCTTGCCCCACCGAGCACTTTAAATGCTCTCAGTAAGACAAGATTTATCTTTTGTATGTTTATAACGAAGTTATTTATTTAATACACCGGCCTTCCCTTTTACACCTCTATTAACCCAAAATAAAATAAAATAAAAAGCGAACTGATCGTTGGAGTTGATAGTATTTGGAACTCTGTGCCATGGTTGGTATTTTAACCAGGTAGCACTTGATTTAAACAATGTACAACAGAATCATTTTTGAAACATGAATCCAATTTGGATACTTTTGTAATTGGCTTTTGTTTTATCTATTGAACACATGTTGACCTTATGGGTCTAAATACCATATCTGACCCGAGAAATGTGTGCAGGCTGCAGAGTCAAAAATAAGAAACTATGAATCAGAAATATCGCCACTTAGGCTTGAAATTAACAAGTTGACTGAGAGATTGAAAACTGAAAATGCCAGGGATCTGTCATATGAGAAGGATGTGAAGGTAATTCAACAGGAGATTAACCATCTAAAGGAGAAGTACAAATCTGAGTGCAAAACATTTCAGGAAATCAAGGACAGATGTCAAAATGCTGAAAAAGAAGCTGTAAGGGTTACTGAAGTTGCTGACAAAGCTGGGGCCGAAGCTGCCTTGGCTTGGAAGGAGAAGAGCGAGATGCAAAGGCTTGCAATGGAGAGACAGGCACATATTGAGAGAGCTGAGAGGAAAATTGAAAATTTGGAGAGAGATAAAGGTAATTTGGAAAATGAATTGCGAAGAGTGGGGGATTCAGAGAATGATGCATTTCTTAGGGTTGCAACACTAGAGGAAAAGGTGGAACAGAGAGAAAAGGATATAGATTCACTGTTGGAGAAAGATGGAACACACAGGCGAAATAACACACAAATTCTTGATCAACTCCTGGAAACAGAACGTGAAGCATGTGCTCAGGCAAATAGCAGGGCTGATTCTCTCTCTCTCCAGTTACAGTCCGCACAAGTAAAAATTGATTCTCTGCATCAAGAACTGACCAAGTTTCGACTGAACGAAACAATATTGGACAGTGAACAAGCCTCTCGTGGAAAGCGTTTGAGGGTAGATGATGATGTGGGTGTAGAATCTGTTCAGGACATGGATTCCAGCCCTAGAATTTTAAGGGGGGCAAAGAGATCTAAGACTACATCTAATCCACCTAAGTTTACAAGTCTGGAAGATGTTGGTTCCATTGGGGGTGATGAAGACATCCATAGTCAGCATACTAACGCGGATGATTATAAAAGATTTACTGTCCAGAAGCTCAAGCAAGAGCTGACAAAACATAACTACGGTGCTCAGCTGCTTGAGTTGAAGAATCCCAACAAGAAAGCTATCCTTACCCTGTACGAGAAATGTGTTCTTCAAAAGTCATAGCAGTTCTGTAAAGAACTTGTTACTAGAACGAAGCACGTATGTGTCCGTACACCAGTATAGGCATCTAGCATTGGTGTGGGCCATATAAATTTATGCTATGGTGGCTCGCATGTGTAGCTGAAGTTTTTAGTTCGCTTGCTAACAGACATCGGGTTGGCGAAGGATACGGGGGTCTGATCCCTCTTTGTTAAATTAAATGCTCAAGTTAGCTGTACTGAGTAGATGTTATATAGTTTTATTCGGTTTTTATGAAAAATGTCAGTTAAATTCTAATATTAACTTATACTCCTATTTATATATAATATTTTATTAATAAAATATTATATATAAATAAAATAATAATATATATTAATATTAAATGGTATAAAAATGAATAGTGATTTGTACGCTAATACGACTGACGGTGGATATTAGAATAGTTTTAAACCGTGCATTTGGATTGGCCTTTTAGTTTGGCAAATGTTTCCTACTAGCAGTTGAATGCTTGACTTAATGTGGTTGGTTTTGCGTTCTATCTGAGAAAACGCGTAAAAGACACCAAAAATAAGCCATTTCATATTGCTTCTTGCTTGATGTCTGGATCAGATGTAACTTTAGCTTATATATGCAACGCAAAATCAAATAAGCACGTGGAATAGGGATGACAGATGATCCTGTTCATGTGAGTATCGAATTTGTTTTGATTGTGATGGAAATTTTTCATGTTGAATTTGTGTGGGTAGAGTATAGGTAATATGTAATTTTTTAAATTAAGCATGAAGATGGAGATTGGAATGTAAATGTTGGTTCTCATTACTTATTTGTGTTCTCCTACCTATTTTTTGTTTTAAACTACTAAAAATATCTTTAATTTATTAATTAATCTAAAAACTTATATTAATATTTTTTTCTTAATTTTGTTAGTTATCTTTTAGGTTTTACATTTAATCATTTTTATTCTTATCTACAATTATTTGATTTTTATTTAATTGTTATTTCATGTTCTTATTTTATATTTATACATGTTTGACATTAAAAGAAAAATATTTTTTAACATTAAATATTTAATAAATGTTCCATTTGATATAATTTTATTTTTAAAAAAAATATTTAATCAGTAAGGAGGCATGTACGAGAGATACGGGTATACTCATCTTTGATATAAAATGAAACAAAAAGGTTCATACCAGTTAACTATAAGGATATAGTCAACGGATTAATCATTGTGCATTCCTTTTTTTTTTATTGAACAACGGATTAAAAAGACTATAATACATTATTAGTATCTAATTAGTTAACTGGTTTCAGTTTAGTTTCTTAAATTTATAAAATCTCACTTTTAGATTTTTAATGTTTCTATAAATAATAAATTTTTTTCTTTTTTAACGAGACAAATTGGTGTTTTCATGAAATTTTTTATATTAATAGCTTTAATTCTGGTGGATCTAATAAAGTCTTATTCAATGAGATATATCATTCATGTTCGGTGATACTGTCAAATTAATCAAATTAACGTGATAAGTTACTTTTGAATTGATCAAATTCATCTAGAAAACCCAATACTGTTAAAAGTGTGAGGGAAGTGTTACAAACCAACATCAAAGAACTACAGCAAGTGGCAAGATAAATATGAACTATGGCAAACGTAATTAAATGTTTTGAAGTAAATATAAAAGGAAAATGAAAAACTATATATACATTCTTAAAACAAAAATGATGTTCAAAAAATCACCACCAAATGAAACGTGGCCGTCCCTATAAAGTTATGTCCTGATTAGGTTAGCATTTCTTTTCTATAAAAATAGACGTCAAACTTAACTTTAATAATTTTTTTTTAAGAAAAATAAAAACAACCTTTTTAAAGATAGAATAAAATGTGATAAAACTTATGTTTTTTAAATATGTTTTTAGTGTTATTATTCAAAGTTTTTACTTTAGTTTTAGAAAAAAAAGAAAATCATAAAATTTACCTTGATTTGAGGAGGAATTAAGCAAATGTGTTAATGGTGGTGAAGAACTCACTAAAGTAGGAAAATTTATCACCATCGTAGATTATGTATAGATTTCTACTGTACTCTGGATGAATTGGAGCTCTTCACAAATGTTGTTACAAATATTGTTGAAAGGTTTGTTCATATAATATAAATGTGTTGTGGTTTCTTAGCAGGTAAATCCCAATGGAGAGGTTCACAAAATAACAATTGCAAATATAGCCAAATTATAATATTAAAAAAATGTACGTATGCAAATGGTAGATATGAGAAAGGTCTTTACTCTTTGGAAAAGCAAGAGCGTTAGGTCTTAACTTACTTTCCATAAATAAAATAGACAGCTAATGACAGCCCAATCACAAAACCTATCAGGATAAGTTTTGTAGTAATCAAGTTTGTGAGTAAACATCCAACTTAAGAAAGAGAAGTTGTATTTGTGTAAGAAACACATAATTAGAAATATATTAAAAATCAAATTTAAAAAAATATTAAGTAAAATTATTTTATACCTAATATAATTTAGTAAGAAAATTTTGTTACAGAGAATTTCATAATTTTAAGAAAATTGAAATATATTACATTTGAATTATTTTTATTTTAAATTATTTTGTATAGGTAAAAAGTTTAAATTTTCTTATTTTAATATAGTAATTCAATTGTCACCAAATATTAAAATTACCATTTCTAATATCAATCAACAATAATCACTACAAATTTTAATGAAAAGAAAAATAGTTGACATTTATTAAAAGTTAATATTCCTGATATTGGTTAAGATAAAAATCAGTCTATAAATAGCCTTAATCTACGTTGATGTTAATTAGAAAATAATTCATATATATCAACGTTGATTAAAAAACTCTAAAAGTCAAAAGAAATCTCCTAAAATTGTAACTAACATAAGTCAAAAATATATTTAATGGTGTTGATTAAGAAAACTCTTATTAATGAGAAGGAAGTTTGATTTATATTGTGATTGATGTAAGTTAAAAAACAGCTCCAAATAATATGAACTAAAAATAATAATTATTGATTTTAGCAAAATAATTGTATTCCACAACAACACAAAAACACAGTTAATATAGACAAAAAAAATCCAAATTAGTTAATTAAAAATAATATTAACCTATATAAAAAAAATAACTAACGATAACAGTAAAGAAATTAATCTCCTTTGATTTTAACTTAAACTTTTGTCGATATCAATAAAAAACTAAATCAAGCTCGTTACACCTTGATTTTAGTTGAACCAATTATATCTTAACTAAAGGTTAGTTGACAACATTTTAATCAGTCAGGACATAAAAAATATAAGAAAATACTTAAATTTATAATAGAAAAGTTATCAAGAATTTCAAATTTTTAATTCTTTTAATTGAAATTTGAAATATCCAATTTTTAGGTAATTAAATTACTTTTGTAAATTTCTAAAATTTAAATTTAAAAAATCTTGCAAATAACATACGTTATCATGATATATATTTTTAATTTCTTTTAAAATAAATTATCCTCTAAATCTTTCTCATTTACCAAATGAAAATTTCAAACTTCTTGTGCTCTTTTGTTTGTACTTAATTTGTAATTTGTAGTACATATAATGGATAAGATGCCGTAGAAGGCGGTTTGCAATTTCTGTTATTCAAAGTTCACATTCTTGTAGCGTAAGCTATTGGTACTTGACCTTAGTCAATAAGTTATTAGTGCATAGTCTTTCTACCAACATATTAACGTCACAAATTCTTAACTAGATGCTTTGTACGTAAAGAATAGAAAAAACGTTACAATTTAATGCGAGTAATAATGGTAATAAACATTGTCTACCTAGTTGTTCGTTAGAATACTAATAATGTGATTTTGAATATAAAACAAATATACCTTAAAAGGAAAATATTAAATTTATATACACTTAAGATCTTCACCAATATTAATAATTGTTTCCATTGATAACATAGTTAAACAAATAGTGATAATATTAAATTTAGTTTTGATGTACTCACAATATAAATATAGATTTTTATACCACTATCTAATTGCATCTTATTATATAATCTTTTATTTTTCATAATTATTATTTTTAGGTATATACAAGGAATTATTATGTTCTATGTATGCCATCCATGGAAAATAAATTTATATCTCAACCTTGCATAAAATAATATTCATACTACCAAGTCAATCGTTACAAGAATAATTTTTAGTTTTTCATAAATTTGAAATTAGAATATTTACTTTTCGTGTTTGATTTATTATTTTAAAAGCAATGTTTCTAAATAATTTTTGTTTTACCTATATTTTCTATAAAATTAGTGCCATGGAGAGGTGGGAATATAATTTTTTAATTAGGAGAAAAGTTTGAATGTTGTAAAACGTTACTTTCTTTTTTTAAATATAAATGTCGCTTTATTTTAGTTCATTTAATACAATTACATAAAATTGTATAATTTTTTAAAATGAGATAAATAGTTTCTTCCATTACCAAAAATAATATTTATAAATAATCCAAAAAAATGTTTATGATTAACAAAACCATTTTTAGCCGTTTTTTAGAATTATAATTTTTGAATATGATTTTTCTTTTAACAAACGCATTTTAAGTGTGTTAAGTAATATTTGGTCCGAAAATCGTTTGAAAAAAAGCTATGACATTCTATCTAGTATTTCTAGATTATTATTATTATTATTATTATTATTATTTTTGTTATTATTATTATTATTATTGTTATTATTATTATTGCATACGTTATCCTCAATGAAAATATATTCCTATTTTGTCGTGTCCTTATTGGGAAGAAATTATGTATAATTGGCATATCCATTTTTTTGAGATGTATATACTTAAACAAATTACATGTATGATGTATGTAATACTTTATCTTTATGATATAAAATTTAATAATATAAGCAAATAAGTGATTTATTTTATCCATAAAAAATGTATATTAATAATTGAGGTAAAGATACTCAATCCATTTATAAACCGGATGTAATTATATATGAATAGATAGACAAAGATATTAAAATGAAGGTAAGATGGACTTACAAGAATCTTTCATGATAAAATCATGGAACAAGTAAGAACCAATGTACGACTTTGGCATTATTTCACCATCCACCTAAGAAAAAGAAGGTTCTATTGTATGAACGACCTAACGAAAGAGGGAGAAAACTACAGGGACAAACTTCCCAGCAAAGATGCTGAGATGTATGACATAACAATGAAACATCTAAGCAATTTATTCAGGATTGAGGAGGTCAAAAACTCAATTCTAGACAAAAATAGAATATATAAATACATGAAATAGTACTGATGAATAGTGATAAAACGATAACCCTACTACTCTATATCGTAACATCTATAAACACATTCTACGAAACTGCATGTACCCTAAAAGTTAAAATCAAACCACAGCACTGAAAAAATATATATACCTTGTCTGTCTCTGAACTCCAACTCCAGATATGTATCTCAACAAGGAAGCTAACTTACTAGTCCAACTTGTGTAATTCCTATAATTTAATTAGTAAGGGAAACCCTATATCAAGCACATCTCCCTAATCACTGTCAATCTTTACCTAGAATCTCTTCCCAGTGCTAGTGTCAAATCTTGCTTTCTTTGCATCCATTGCATAGCGAATGTAAGAGCCATCAGCTTGAACAACCGAGTTGGGAATAATTAGTTGTGGGGAGCTTTCCCTATTATAACTCAAATCGTCATTATCATAATTTATGTAAGGAGCATTGTAGCGATCAACAAGAGTTACACTTTTAGGTGTTGATGTATTGTTGCTGTGGCCACTTCCATCAATATTCAACATTTTGTCGTACGGCTCCTCTATGATAATGGGGTTATTACCACATTGTCTAGGCTGTGTCTGATAGAAGATCTTTGAAACAACTAATTCTCCATCTTTCTCTTCTTCAGTGCTGCCAAGATGATATTGATGCATCACCCAGTTAGTCTTCTCGGGCTTCCTTTTCCTGCCATAGTTGGTGTAGAGTACTAGTATTTTTTTGAAACCTTTCACAGCACCACCAGCTGCAAAAACGGCTCTGGTTTTTCCCGTTTTGTGCCATCTTGTTTCACTTCCTTCTTCATCGGTGTGGACCTTTCTTCTTTTCCTTGTTCCAGTTGTGTATGCCTTTGATGGCCTGTGAAAGAAGTGGCGGATTTGTCCATCTTTGCTAACTCCTGCGTTGTTTCATAGAATAATATCTCATCTCTCCCATTGTAAATAAACATTAATTTGGTCATAAAAGATTTATATATGCATAATAACGCAACATATATATACTATTTTCTGGACAAAGACGGTTAACACAACACGCATATAGTTAAAGAATGTTGTCCTCTAATGGAAACAATCGCAAAATAGTGACATAAATATGAACAGTTCATTTTCTAATGCATTCATAATTTATTATAGGTATATACTAATAAAAAATAATCATCGATTTTGTCATCAATTGAGATTAGTCACTTTATTGTCTGACGTGAATTGCTCAAAGGAGCAGCTAGATTAATAGTAGAAGAGAAATAGTGTAATAATCAATGAAATATAATATTGATGAATGTCATTAAGGAAAATGATAGACAACCATAGCAAATGCATAGATATACAGGGCTGATATGATACAATGAAGATAAACAGATAAAATAAAAGTTATATAGTTACCTTATTGCTAATTCAATTATGTAATATATTAGTATAATAATTTATTATATCAATATTTTCTCTTTCATTTTTTCTCCCTTTTCAGTAAATAATAATGTTCGGTATCTAATATTTTTTTTTCAAGGGCTAATGGTTGTTAAGAAATAAATAAAATAAGGATGTTTGTTTCAATAAAATGTATGCTAATTTCTTTCACGTGTACAAGTGATGTATGAATGAAAAAAAAAAAGAAAAAGTTACATCTACCCAAAAAGTACACATATATACCACGAAATGACTAACAATTGTTGTAGTTTATATATGTAACATTTATTTTGCTGTGTTTTATGTGTATCAATGCTCATGAATTGTTAGCTCTATTCAATTAAATTAAGGGTGTGGTTGAAGCATCACATAAAAAGAAAAGAAAATTACTTGCTTTAGTACTAAAACTTAAGGATATTTAATTATCAGTTACATAAATGTCAGTAAAAAAACTAAGATTTTAGTAACTATACATTTATAAAAAAGTTTTACATTATCAATCACTACCAGTACAATTTTTAAGATAATTATAATAAAAAAACGATAAAATCACTATAAAATAAATTTTATAATTAAATAATCAATATAAAGGTTTAAATAAGATGTGAGGAGAAGATTATATCACATAAATTTCACCCATTGTTCTCCTCCCTTTTCATTCTACCAATTTCACATCCCTTGCTCAAGGATGTGAGGAAAAATTTATACCCTTTCAATAAGTGATTGAGGTTTGGAAATCGATTCTCATAAAATATAAAAAAATGTGGGAGAAAGAAAGGGTACGTTTACAAGAGCAGTAGTAAAAATTTGAGAAAACAAGGCAGCAACCTGTTCTTTTGTGTATGTTAAAATATGACATAAAATAAAATTAAAAATTCTCATAATTAAGGGCTCATTCATTTTATTTTTTTTATATCTTGCCACATGGCTAATTAGTGTAAGTTAGGATGCCAATTTTGAGTTTGGTAGTCATTGCTAACTTAAGAACTTTCTTGTAACATACTTGAACAAGAAGTTAGTTATATAGAAGAGGTGCGTGCTTCTAATGTGTTTCTTTCTTTTCAACATATCATCTTAAGAACGAAACATACGAGAACTGGACGGAAAGTTTTCTTTGCCACGTTACAATTTCAAAAACAACGAATCAAGAAAGACACAATATTGGACTACTGGTATAATTTTTTATTTCAGCCTATCCAACTTTCACATATATTCCAGAAACACGTCTTAAAATTTTGACTACATATCTTCATATAAGGTGAATGTTTAGAAAGGCCATTTACAAACCAAAAAAAAAAAAAAAATGTTATAATTCTTGGATCTGATTTCATACATAGAACACAAAATGTTCTGCTGTCATATTCAACCGCCTTATGATTAGAGATCTTTTTCAAAGAAAAAATCATTCCATTTCTAAAACAATTAATTTCATGCATGCGGTATCGTGCACAGCAAGACGTGTCTCCCAATAAATGAGAATTTCATTGATGCGTACATAACATATATTCATTATTAGGTATTCTAAAACACTATATTGTACTACTAATTAGACAAAAATAATAATTAAAAATAAAATAAAGCAAAATATGAAGCACCTGGTAGTTTTTCTGGGTGCGTTGAGCAAATCCCATTCTCGCCTTCAAGAGTTGGAATGAACTCATCAATAAGGGGATGAAGCTTGCATGCATCAGACACCACTTTTGCCTCTAAATGCTCTAGTATTTCTTGGTCATTTGGGTCAAATTTCACTCCAGCTGGTAACCCCGGCAACTCATGAATTCCGCCCTAATAGTTCATTACACGTACAATACAAAGTAATTAAAGGCGGTGCAAAAAAAGAACAACTTTTTAAAAGATGAAAGCAGAAACATATAAGGGTTAAGGAAACATATGTACTTATTAGAAAACTTTAAGTATGTGGAAGTACCTGATCTTTGAATTCAGAGGTATGACCACACGAGGGGCATGTTATAGTTCGAATTTCTTCGGTGTGTTTTATGTCAGTGACATCAGTTTTTTGAGTAATAGTAATAGTTGGCGTGATTGATTCAATCCTCCTTTCCTCATCGGAGTCATTGCACCATGTCATCTTTGTGCTAATTTCCTGTTGCACATGCACATATATCTCAAAGCCAAACCTTTTTAATCTTCTTCCAAACCCTCTTAAGCTCCCTATTAACAAAAAAGAGAGAGAGATGAAAAAGGGTTAAGAAAGGTAAAGCTAGTTGCTTGTATCTTTTGGGAATCGTTTATGAATCTACTTCTATAGTTGCTGAAAGAGAGAATTTAATCGTACCAGGATTTCACTTTTGCTTCCTCTGTATGTGTTCTCTACGATTCAATTATTGAACTGAGTTTGATTTCCCTAACTGGTTGGTTCTTGTTGAGAGAGAGAAAGAAAAAGAGGATATAGAGATTATAAAAAGGATATAAATAAAGGGTGGGTCTAAATATAGGGAAAGGTTGCTTGGAGACCACGTTTGGCTACGCTCTCGTATATACTCTTGTACTAAGGAATAAGTGCGGCCTGGTTAAGTAGACTTTTTAACCAGGTAAGTTTCAATAAGTAAGTATCAAAATAACTAATTGCACTTTACCTAATTAATCAATTTTAAAAGGGTATCTCATTATACATGAATATTAAAACCTTACCAACAAAAAGAAGCGTAAGCCCTATGTTTAGATTTTTTCTTTTCTGACATTTGGAAGTTAAGCAATTAATTTATGAAATTTTCATCGAAAAATAAGTTATTTATTTTTAGTCTTGTTCAAATATGTGATTATGAAATCTATCCGCAGTGAAAAAGATGGTGGCAAAGAGGTGCGTACCCGATTCTTCTTACGACGTTTCACCGCTCTAGAAAGTGTATATGTTTTCAGGTGCAGTGTCAAATTTAATTTGAGTGCAGTAAAAGATATGTAAAATTTCATACACGTCATACATGTACATGGCAATGTTATTGAAGAATATAACGAAAGATGATTCTAATTATTTATTAACATTTAAAATAGTCAAGATCTCTCGCTGCACTCTTAATTCTCTTCACACTCGTACTGTCATTCCTCCTCGTATATTGTCTACTGGAGACAGCGAAGATGTGTTCAAAGTTTCATGCAAAACGTGTTAACCAATGTCTTAAAGATAGACAACATTAATAATGAACGTACGTTGGTGGAGTAATTTCTAGGACTAAGCTTAACAGATGTTTGATGTAGTTTTTCACCTGATAGTGTTGTGTTACGTGTGAAGACATGCAACGCTGATTGATTTGTAAAGAGTTGCCTTTGGATACTGGATTGTTATTACATATTTTTCAACGTGTTTTTTGCTACATCTGGTTTAGGCATTTATTTATTTTTTTTCATTAGAGAGAGGGGAGATTATGCTATGGTACATGAATGTTGTTGCCACAGTGATTGACGTTTGAATGTTTGGGAGGAAGAGGTGACAGGTCACGTCGAAGGGATGTTTTTGTCAATTTGCATTGATTTGGAATTATATGATTTGTTAAAGATGTTGACTTCAAAGTAGGAAGAATAGACGCGGGCACAGAGAAGCATAGCCATTGGTTAGTTATAATTTTCCGCTTGGCATCCGCCGACACGTCTTTGCGAACTTCTCCGAGAAGCCACGCAACTCAAGAGAAGCTTAGGCGTTAAGCTTCTTCCTTTTTTTCTTTTTTCTTTTTTTTTTCTTTTTTTAACGAGGATTTTTCCGCGGTATACGTATAGTATACGCACAAGGGATTTACGAATCTTTTCCGAGCTTTTTATTCGTAAGGATTACAATAGGTATGACCAAAATTACATAAGTTTACTTAGAATAATGAAATTATTTTTTATTTAAACTTATGTGTCGTTTTCTCATACATTTATGATTTAAAATTTGTAGTATCTAAAATAAAAATATATTAGAAAAAAAGTGTATAAAAATATTGATGTGGATTTCATGATATTTGCTTGTTTACTTTTTAGAATGTAATTTAAAAAGTTACAATGTTATCATGGACGAACTTATTTTTGTTTAGGCAAGAATCACATATTCAAATTATGGTTATGCACTTTAAATAAATCTAAACAGACAATTTACATTTATTATGTTATGATCTGTTTTACAATTATACAAGGTTTTTTTTTCTGATAATTAAGTTAATCTTAAGAATATATTGTCAAATATAAGTTGTTTGTTTAGGTGTCAAAAAATTATTTTTCTTTAAATATCGATGATAATATATTTACAGTTGCATGACACAGACATTAGCCTTCAAATTAAAATTGAAGTTACATATCTAACATAGGTATAATATTTTAAGTATATTTCAAGTTATTATGAGAATCATAACAACATAAAGACCAGCTTTCGTGAACATGTATATACTAAATTTGATCACACCCTGACCATGGTGGATCTCACAATAGTAACAACTAAGAGAATTTTCTAATCAAGCTTCAAATGTATTATGGTATCCAACATCACGTGTTTTTTTTTTTTTTTATCACAATGTTTTAGTATATCTTTTTATTTGAGTTAATAGTTTTATAATTTTGTTTCTATATTACAAGTTTAAAAGGAGATATTACCATAGGTGAAATTATCTTAATTTTGGGATCTCTCTAAGCATATAAATCATTTGGGACGCCTAACAATGTGTTATATTCTATGGTTTCTAATGTGCACCGTAATTCTTAATGATTTTTTTTAAGTCTTTAGCTAGTATCTTTATAACACTAGTTAGTAAAAAACTCATTTATTAAATATCATTGTGTAAGTATAATATAAAAAAATCTTAATATTGATAACTTTTTTCTTATCAAGCCTGCTAAGTTATCTATGTTTTTCGTCTTTTTTTTTTTTTTTTTTTTTTTTTTTTTTTTTTTTTTTTTTT